>PPYF01525110.1_pt1 | contig 37488 bp, 32 predicted proteins | sample 1559871 | NCBI WGS metagenome assembly PPYF01 (sample SAMN08240021, study PRJNA423297) | Human gut metagenome, whole genome shotgun sequencing project.
ACCTCTTCGTTGACGAATCGCACAATTTCAAGAACCTGATGTTCAATACACGCCATGCAAGAGTTTCCGGTCTGGGCAACCCCGAAGGAAGCATGAAGGCCATGAACATGCTTTTCGCCATCCGTACCATACAGGAGCGCACAGGCAGGGATTTGGGGGCCACTTTCTTGTCCGGTACGACCATTTCCAACAGCCTGACGGAACTCTATCTCCTTTTCAAATATCTCCGTCCGAAGGAAATGGAGCGGCAGGGGATTACCTGTTTTGACGGTTGGGCAGCCGTCTATGCGAAGAAAAGCACGGACTTTGAATTTTCCGTGACCAACCAGGTCGTGCAGAAAGAGCGTTTCCGCTATTTTATCAAAGTGCCGGAACTCGCCAATTTTTATGCGGAGATAACCGATTACAAAACGGCCGAAGACGTAGGGGTTGACAGGCCGGAACTCAACGAGCAACTCTATCACATACCGCCCACTCCCCAGCAGGAGATTTTCATTCAGAAACTGATAAAGTTCGCTGAAACCGGGGATGCAGCCTACATAGACAGGGAACCTTTGTCCAAGGCGGAAGAAAAGGCACAGATGCTGATCGCCACCAACTACTCGAACAAGATGTCGCTTGACATGCGGCTGATAGACCCTGAATACGGCGATAATCCGGGAAACAAGGCGTCCCATTGCGCAGCCAAGATTGCGGAATATTACTATAAATATCTCGACCAGAAAGGCACACAGTTCATTTTTTCAGACTTGAGTACCTATAAACCCGACCAGTGGAACATCTACAGTGAGATAAGGCGCAAACTCGTGGAAGACCATAATATCCCGGAAAAGCAGATAAAGTTCATTCAGGAAGCAAATAGCGACAACGCACGCAAGGAACTGTTCAGCGATATGAACTCCGGGCGCATCCGTTTCCTGTTCGGCTCCACCCAAAAATTGGGAACAGGAGTCAATGCGCAGCAACGCGCCGTGGCCATCCATCATTTAGACATACCCTGAAGGCCGTCCGATCTGGAACAGCGTAACGGACGGGCGGTAAGAAAGGGCAATGTCATTGCCAAGCAATACGCCGATAATAAGGTGGACTGTTACATCTATGCGGTGGAAAAGTCTCTGGACAGTTACAAGTTCAACCTGCTGCAAAACAAGCAGGTGTTCATCAACCAGCTTAAAAGCCGCAATCTGGCCGCCCGTACCATTGACGAAGGGGCGATAGACGAAAACGGCGGAGGCAATTTCAGTGAATATGTGGCAATTCTTTCAGGTAACGACGATTTGTTGGAAAAGGCAAAACTGGACAAGAAACTGGCAGTCCTTGAAAGCGAAAGGCAGGCGTATCACCGTAATAAAGGAAACGCGAAAGGAAAGCTGAATGAAAAGACCGCCGGAATAGAGAAGAACAACATTTTTATCGGACGCTTTACCAGAGATTGGGAATACCTCAATAAAGTGGCTCCGGTAGATGCGGAAACCGGGCTTCGTCCCAATCCCCTAAAACTGGACGGTGTGGACTCGGACAATATCGAGATACTCGGCAACCGGCTTGCCGTAATCAATCAGAAAGCCCGGACGGAGGACGATTACATGAAAATCGGCAGCCTGTTCGATTTTCGTATCCTTGTCCGTACCGAAAAGACTTGTGACGGAGACACGCAAGCCTTGCATAACAAGTTCATGGTCGAGGGACTGGACGGTATCAAATATACCTATCATAACGGTTACATTGCCAAAGACCCGAAACTGGCCGTAATGTATTTCATCAATGCGCTGGAACGTATTCCCGGCATGATTGAGAAACGGGAAAAGGAAAATGCGGAGTTGTCGAAAGATATTCCGGTCTTGCGGGAAATAGTGGCAGCCTCATGGCCCAAAGAGGGAGAAATCAAACAGTTGGGTGAAGAGCTTGCCACATTGAACCGGAAGATACAGCTTACCCTTAAACCGGTAGGACGGCATGAAAATGTAGAAGGTAAAGAACCGGAAGAACAAAGGCTTGTCAGTGGCAGTGACGTTGTTCCGGATTTATCGCGGCAGGCAAAACATGTACCGTCTATGGGAATTGTAAGCCCGGCAAGGGAACTGAAAAAAATATCCTAATGTTTCCTGCGGCACATTGCTGTAACCCCCGGAAGCTACGCAGGCTTCACTTCCGCAGGTTACAGCAAAGAGCCGCTTTTCAGGAAAGGACAAAGGCACGGCCGGCACCCGGATAAATCCGACCTTGCCGGCCGTGCCCTTGTCTGTCTGTACATATTGTTGTCCCAATATTCAAATATTGTACTAAAATAATTGCTCATGTTTTCTATTCTTTCAGTACTATGTTAATTGTTTGCGATAAATATGATCTAAAGTATTTCCGTCTTTATCTTTCCAAACTAACCAGCCATTATTACTGCTTCCAATACAAAAATCTGCAGCAGTACTTGGACTTGGAAATGTCTTATCAGATTCCATGATCAACAAGTTTTCATTAACATAGGTATATTCTTCTATTAATTTATTTCGTTTTTCACTCCATTTCAGGGATGGAACAGAATCTTTAGCAATGATACTTCCCTTTAAAATTGTAAAACCTGATGAATTATAGTAACCTTTTGCATCACAACCACGGCCTTTAGCATAAAATAAATTCTCATCTTTAGGTTTCGTAATCTCAAAAATATTGCATCCAGTAAAAGATGTTAAGAATTTAATGTCCTCAAAGAATTCGTCCATAGAATCCTTTTGATATTCCGGAAGATTAGGAGCTTTGGGAGTTTGCTTATTTTCATCTAAAACAAAAGCATTCGCTTTTCGGGCGTCATTGATAGCTCTATGCTCTAGATACTGCACGTCAGCCTTTGTCATTGCTGCATCTTTCGAGATGAAAATTAGAGCCTTTTGCCAAAATGCCTTCTTACTATCATGATCTTTCACCCGTTCCTTAAAATTTTCAGTTTCTCCGATATATGCCTTAGGCTTTGTGCTCTCGTTCTCTCCGAGCAAAATGTAGAATGCAGGAGTTTGTAGATCCATTCGCTCGTTGAGTATTAATAAATTTGCACGTGGAATCACAAACATTTGGCAAATCTTATTGCTAATGAATACATATTGAGTTCCCTTAGGATCCCCGTCAATTAGGTATGTTGTTACTGTTTTACCCATTTTATTCCTCTATATATAGTTTTACTATTTCGGTATGAATATTACATATTGCGTTGTAATTGCCGGAAGATACTAGGCTTGATATACTGTATTTGCAACATAACTGCATATCTTTTTCAGAGATATAATGCTTACTTATAAATCCCTCGGATAGCAGTTCTTTGAGTGTTGAATATGCACTATCTTCTACTGAATGATTTTCAGATATAAACTTTTGATATGATTGTTCGATTGTCATTTTTGTCTTCCGTTGAATTTCTTCGCAAAACTTAATGACCTCAGTTATTTTATAATCAATGGATTGCTGATCTTTATAAAAAATATTCCCATTAGAATGTGCTATATTATTTCGTTCTTTGACAAGCTTTTTATACTCTCCGATACGTTCACCCATTCCCCAAAATTTAAAAATTAGTAATATTTTACTTTCATTCTCTTGGGAATAACCGAATGGAGAGCATGATTTTCCTACGCATTCATCAAAACCAAGCGATATTTTTTCAAAGTCTTCTGGATGGATACTCTTTATCTTCCATATTGTGAAGTAGACAAAGCACATAAAAAGCATATGATAACTCATAAAAGCGAACTGATACTGTCCGTTGTGGTAATTATTTTCAAATGCTTTCCATAAATATTGGACATACTCCATCTCTTCATCATTTCTATAATGAAGAGGTAAGTATAAGAATATTTGATAAGCTTCTTCCATTGATTATTTTCTCGTTAATGCATTAATTGCCTCGAACAATAATGATGCTACATCTGTAGCAGCTATAATTCCATGTTTAGCTATTTGTTGTTGGCAAAATTGTATTCCCTCATAGCATTCTTTTGCAAGGTGGAGTTCTTGATTTGTCGTGTATCCATATAATTTCGCCTTAAATGTAATCGTGCTTAATAGTTGGGAATATTCAGCTACCATACTTTGAAATTGAGTAATTTGGGAACAGCTATATATTAATGAAGCACCACCAACGGCAATTTTTGCTCGTTCATCGTTTAACGCAGCTACTTTAGCTACCATTAAACTTATATCTATAAGTTCGTTATTCATTTATAATTGATTTTATTCATTCCAGATTTGGGCGATGCGGTTAGTGATTTTTTTTGTGAAAATTTTAATTAGCTCTTTGGCATTATTTACTGCTGCTTGCTCTCGCTCAATTTCGGCAACTATTTGTTGCTGAATATTGGGGGCAGGTAGAGGAATAAGGACCTTTTTTAGATTAACTATCGTTAATGCATTGTAAGCAGCACCATTTGTGATGCTATCAATATTAGTTGCAACAATAGAATCCAAAACTGTTTTAATATACAATGGGCTTGCATTTGTTATATCTTTAATCCATATCAAATTACCATCTTTGAAGTAAAATGGATTATCGTTTGGGACTATCCATGAAACGCCAATTGTTCCTACAGCTGAAATTAATATATCTCCTTTCTTTGGTATGTCATATGAGGACTTAATTTCATCATATTTATTTTGAGAAATATACAACTCCAAAGATATATCCTTACCTTTACTTAGCTCAACAATCTCTTTTGTTCTATAAAATGGGATTCCGTTATCAACATATTCATTTTGAAAGATTCTTTTGCTGGAAGTTACGGTGCCTATTTTACCTAATTCGACCCTTTGCCATGAAGGATTAATATTGATTAGCGGACGATAATTATCAATGATAGTACGTGCGGCATCAATTATGCGCTGATAGCTTTCTATCTCAGCAACTATCACCCGTTGTTCTTCCAAAGTAGGCAATGGAATTTTCAAAGTCATAAAATTACTTTTTGAAATTTCTTTAAAAGTTCCTCCTATGGCTAAAGATTCCATTTGTGAACGTAGGCAAGTCATTGCATATGCTAGATACTTATGATATACTTTGGTTTTGTCCTTAATGATTATATTTTTAAATCCTTGATTAGTAGAAATCTCGATATTATTTATAGCGATACGTCCTATTGTAGCTCTACTTGATACCAAAACAGATTCAACTGGTAACAATTTAGCTGATGAATTTTTCAGTCCTGCTTCTGTTATGGTCCGTTCAGTTCTGTCTATAGTCGTAATATTTTCGTTTGCAGGTAAATCAACAAGTGTGGCCCAATGAATATTTCCGTTCCAAAATGATTCATTTTTTGAATCAGGCGTTCCACCGCTTTGTATATCAAAAAGTTCACTATCTCCTAAAGATACGAATCTGAACTTTGAATTTGTTGTTATTTCGGCACTATATCTTTCCCCACTCAGATTATAATCCCCATTCTCGGCAATCTTTGTTTTCTCAACAAGAGTACATAAATCGCTCACAAACTCTTTACCTCGATGTAACATTATGCGAAATTCCTTAATCATCGAAGCAATAGCTTCTAGTTGGCTACCATCAATTGGACGACGTTGTGCTCCAAGAGAAAAGCCATCGTTTTCGATTTTTGCAAATAATATCTTGTCTGTTAGTTTCGAAATAACTTTATCAAACAGCAAAATAGAGGTTTTTACACCGCTATACGGATTGAAAACTCCAGACGGCAATGAGATAACCCCATACAGATAATTGTCATCAATCAATATTTTACGCAGTTTAGTGAAAGCCGTATCACTTTTGAATATAACTCCTTCTGGCACAATAACCGCACCTCGTCCTGTGGTGGTAAGATGCTCTACGATATAATCCACAAAAAGAGCTTCACTTCGTTTACTCTGTACTGAAAAACGGCTATGTGGTTTAATACCCCCCTTTGGCGACATAAAAGGCGGATTGGCAAATATCACATCAAAATATTCGTTCCATTTCGCATCACTTGTTAGAGTGTCATACTCAATGACCTTGGGCTCAGTAATACGATGCAGATACATATTTACCAACGACAGCCGGACCATATCAGGTGAAATATCATAACCGCTGATATTCTTCGATAATCGTTTACGCTCATCGGGGGTTAGTAAATCACCATTACTTTTTCCTTCGCTCGAATTGTTTTTAAGAATATATTTATACGATGAAATTAGAAATCCTGCAGTACCGCACGCTGGATCTAAGATAGTCTCGTTCTTCTTTGGCTCCACAATATTGACCATAAAATCGATAATGTGGCGAGGTGTACGGAATTGCCCTGCATCGCCTTGACTTCCCAGTACACTAAGCAGATACTCAAAAGCATCTCCAAGCTTCTCACTATGATCATAGTCAAACTGGTCAATGATTTTCAAGAACTCTTTAAGTGTTTCTGGGTCATTGTAAGGCAAATATGCCTGACGGAATATCGTGTGAAAAATAGAGGGAAGACTTGGATTTTCGCTCATCATCTGGAGTGCTTCCCGGTAATCAAGCAAAATTTCCTGTCCGCCACGTGTCTTATTGAAAACCTTGCGCCAGCTGTATTTTTTATAATCTCCTACAAAAAACTTCGCTGTTCCACCTAGTTCTTCACTCTCGGTATCCATATCATCCATAAACTTATAGATAAGTGCAATGGTAATCTGTTCCACCTGGCTTTTAGGATCTGGAATCTTGCCAACTAATATATCTCGTGCATCGTCGATGCGTCGTTTCGTTGTTGAATCTAACATTGTTTTAATCAATATAATTTACATAAATCGATTCAGTGGAACATAGTTTTTGATATAGTCCGGAATCCACTGTTTCCACCCATTAGTTACAGCTTTAAAGTCTGCCATAGTGAATGACGATAAGACATTTAGCTCTCCATACTGCTTGTTATCAATAACATCACGAACCTTTGAGTCGCAGATATAGGCTTTGAAATAGTATCGCATAGCTGCAATATCCACATTCTCCTCAAAACGTGATTTATTATCATCGATAAACTGCTCGAACTCATCTTCGAGTAGTTCGTTTTTCATCTTAATCTTCGGAATCATATCGAATATGTATTCCAATACCTCACGCACAGAAATACGGCGATCGATACTTAAACTACGTTTGATTTTATCAAGGTTGATGTAGTCATCGGGTTTATCGAATTTTTCTTTACGAACATAGCTCTCAACTTCTTGCCAATTTTCTGCCTTGACAGCCTCTTTAATAAACTTATCATTTTTGATATTCTCCTCGAACTTTTTGAAGAACATACGGTCAATACGCATACCCTCGGCTCCAACCTTTGTTTCGGTTATCAACGAAATACCATCGCTCCCAGTGTGCTCGTATCCATACAGGGTTGGTTGTGGCAACTCTATTAGAGAAGAGATAGATTCAGATGGTTTAGGCAGCTTCAACACCTCATCGTAATTAAACTTCTCTTCAAAATACTCACAGTTAGCAAAGAAATCAAAAAGTTTGAAGTGCTTTTTCTCATTTGTTGTGTAGTGCACTTTCATTTCTTTGTCTCCAACGATACACTTAGAAAAGTTGAATTTGCGAGTACCTCGACCCTTAATCTGGACAAAATCTGTCGGAGAGAAAATCGGACGCATAAGGCATAGATTCAAAACATCCGAGCAGTCGTAACCTGTTGTCATCATTCCAACCGTTACGCAAACTCTAGTCCTACTTGTACGATACATCTCATTGAAACGGCTGTAACCATTGAGTTTATTATTCCTAAAATCAATAGTCATACTTTTTGAATCTTGTATCTGAGAAGTTACTTGTACAGCAAAATCAGAATTATATCTACTCGGAAACATGCTATGTGCAATTTCATTAAGCATTTGGGTGAGTTTTGCTGCATGGTTTTGGCTGACTGCAAAAACAATAGTCTTTCCGATCTCTCCGGTTATCGGGTCACGTAATGCGTTACCCATAAAAGTCTCGCAAAACACTCGGTTAGTACTATCCGAGAAGAACTTCTTCTCGAAATCACGACCTCTAAATATATCTTCTGCTTCTTCGCCTTCGTCATTCGTATCTGTGACAGAATATCCCTCATCAGACAATAGCTGAGTGGTGACGTCAGTTCTTGCATCAACAACGATCGGATTGATAAGAAAACCATCGCGTATACCATCAATTAGTGAATATCTAAATGTAGGCTCACCACTTTCGCAACCAAACGTGCGATAGGTGTCAAGCATCAATCGTCTTTCGTATTCTCGTTGCTCGCCATCATTGGCTTTTTTCAGATAATCCTTTGGAGTTGCAGTCAATCCCAATTTATAACCGACAAAATATTCAAACACAGCCCTAGCATTGCCTCCAATAGAGCGGTGAGCCTCATCTGAAATCACTAAATCGAAATCAGTAGGAGAGAAAAACTTCTTATATTTATTATTAAACAAAAGAGACTGAACTGTTGTTATTACAATTTCAGCCTTTCGCCAATCATCCTTATTTTCTTTATATATAACGGATTTGTAATCTTTGGCAAGATAAGAGATCATATCTTTTTGGGCCTGATCTTCCAATTCCAGCCTATCAACCAAAAACAACACCCTTCGGGCATTACCACTTCTAAGAAAGAGTTTAATTACGGCAGCGGATGTCAGTGTTTTACCTGTACCTGTAGCCATCTCAAACAAGAAGCGCATAGATCCATCTTTTACAGCGGATTGAATTGAATGTAGGGCCCTCTTTTGATAATCGCGCATAATTCGCACACCTGTTCGATCGAAATAATCCTCTCTGGTTTCCATATTTACATATTCCGGATTAACGGCATAGTTTGGATCTTGTGTCAGTGCAATATAGTCATTATCGCAAGCTTCATTAATTAATCGCTGTTTATTGGGTATAAACTTTTTATATTGTTTGAATGATTCCGGCGTTGGTAAAGCTGTTACAATAGTAGGATTGCCATTCTCAACATCCCAAAAATAGTGGAGATCACCATTTGATAAAATAATAAACCGACAATTCACTGTTTTGGCATACTTCCGTGCTTGTTCTTTCCCAACGAGTGGATTTTTGTCGTCAGATTTAGCTTCGAGAACCACCAACGGGAATCCTCTATCATCCAGCAATAAGAAATCAATAAATCCATTGGATGTTTTTTCGAAGTTCTCTCCCAATGCATCTATCCCTTCTTTTGTGATTTTGACATTGTTTTCAAAAAGTACATTAGCCTTGCCATCAAATGAATCAAGTAGTCGCCAACCTGAATCTTCAAGCAATTTATTTATCTTAATTCTTGCTTTTGCTTCTTTTGCCATATCTATTTTTTCTCTTTATTATCAATTAATTCCTTTACATCCACACCGAGAATTTTAGCTATTCCGAAGAGTTGCTCTAAACTAGGTTGACGGCGATTACAAACATAAGCATTGGTTTGGCTAAAACTTTTGCCAATTTTTTCTGCAAGCCACGTTTGCTTGATGCCTTTCTCTTCAAGGACTTCTTTAATTCGGTTCATACCAATTAAATATTGATGTTTTCTTTTATTTGGCTATAAAGATATGAAATATTCCGCTATATAATAATGAAAAAATGGAGAAGTTTTGTTTTCTCAATCTTTTTAGGTGATTAACATTTTATTTTCCTATTAAATATTCACCAAAAAGTAGATGGCCCCAAAAACTCACCGCACTGAATCAAAAAAAATACAGCTTACTTTTAAACCGGTGGACAAACACGAAAGTGGAGAAGATAAGAAAACGGAAGTCGAAGAACCGAAACTTGCCAACAGCAGTGATGTCATACCGGATTCACCCGGTAGGGCAAGGCATGTTCCTTCGCTGAAAATTCTAAATCTCGTAAAGGAACTGAAGAAAATATCCTAATGTTTCCCGCGGCACATTGCTGTAACCTACGCAAGCTCCACTTCCGCAGATTACAGCAAAGAGCTGCTTTTTTAAGGAAAGGACAAAGGCACGGTAGGCACCCGGATAAATCCGACCTTGCCCACCATGCCTTTGTCTGTAAAGGGGAACACTTACGTCATTCTTTCTCCTCAAAGGAAAGTTCTTCAACTTGCCTGTTTATGGCCTTGCAATCAATGGCATCCTTCAGATTGATTATATCCACAACCGAATAATGTCTTGTACCGTTTTCCTCTTCCGCGAAACGCAGACGCCCTCTCAAACGCTGCTTTTCTATTTCTGCGGGATCGAGGTTAATCAACTCGCATACTTCATCCGGCAACATGGACAATGCCACGTCGTTCTCCTGACAGATATACTGCAACACAGTCAACATGTTCAATGACTTCTTATAACTTCTCACAAGTGCAGCGAAAGAACTGCTTTCAATCTTAACCATCTTTTTCATAACGCTTATTTTTTAGAGTTTTCTGCTTTTTCCAATAATACGGCACGAAGGACATCCGAACGGCGATAATAGATTTTCCCTTTGTCCCTGTAAAAAGGAAGCGTACCGTCGTTGCGTCTTCTAAGTAGTGTCCTGTCCGACATCTTTGTCAGCAGACGTACGCCTTTCGAGTCCAGTATCTCACTATCCGGTATGTTCTCAACCGAAGGAGAAAGTAGCTTCTCGATGTTGTTCACTTTGGCAAGTATGGTGCTGAGTATGTGGGTAACTCCTACACCGGAAAGAGTTTTTCTATTATTCATAATGACCTTGATTTTATCGTTTATGGTGCAATATTACGGAGTTGTTTTAAGGTCATTGGTTACTCAACCGTTGAGCAACCGTCAAAAAAAGACAGAAAACGCCAAATGAGAACAAAAAATAGTCGGAGACATTTTCCCCGGCTATTCTATAATGAGCAGACATCCAAAATGATGCTCTAGATTACTAATATGTTAATAATCAGATTTATACAAATAAATAACAGAATATTTTGCTATATTCCAAATATTGACTACATTTGTATATAAGTTATTTGAAACTATGCAAAGCAGTGTAACCCGAAGCAGGACTTCCGCCTCTAAATCGTTACCTGCATCTTCCAGGCTCTATGTATTTATTTAATCTTTAGAGAGTTACATCAAAATACATTGTTTTAAGGCATGTAACAACGGTTTCAAGAGATGCATTTCTTTATTCAAAACGTGATTCAGGTTATTGGTCATGAATATAAGCAACGGATTGTCAAAAAGCAATTAATGGCACAACACTTCAAAAAGCAGTCAAATATCTAAAATGTTATGTTAGCATTGATAATGAAATACTTATCAATTCAGTTGCAAATCTCAATAAAAACTGCTATTTTTGTATTACTATTGAAAGCCGCTTTAAATTTGCGGCAAAATGCAGAAAATAATCTGTGGTGAAATAGGTGGACTAAAAAAGGAAAACTTTATAAGCATCTACATATCAATAAGATATAAATCGGTGACGAGCCCCAGGCGGATCACGGAGTAAAAATGATAAGAGTAATTCGAGGTTTAATCGAGTTACTCTTATTGCATTATAAGATGGCTTATTTAAAGATTTGCATATTTGTGAACTACAAAACTTGTTCGCTTTACAGTTTCCACAATCTTCTCCTGTGTAATAACCTCACCATGCGATGGATAAAATAAAGTCACACCTAAATTTACAAGTTTTCTCAAACTTTGGTTGACTTGTAAGTAGTCCTCGGCCTCAATCGGAAAGGGGGCTTTCCCAAGTAGTTTCATGCTATTCATATTCATTGCCAAGTCGCCAATATAAGCATTTCCATTATCAAGCAATACGGATATAGAATCATGGGAGTGTCCGGGCGTTAAAACAATTTTTCCCTGAACACCGATATTTCTTAAAGAAACATCATCAATATCTGAATCCACTATAACATCTGCTGCATCGAAATCAATTGGTCGATACTGATACTTTATAAAAGGACGTGAGATTCTATCTATTATCCATAGTAATTTATTATATTGCTTTAATTTTTTATAATCTGTAAATCCGGCTTTCAAATAAGGTAGCTGTTCTTTATGTACAATTAATTTTGCCTCAGTCATTTTTCTCAATTCCTGTACGATAGCAGCATGGTCATGATGATGATGAGTTAAAAGGATATATTTAATTTGCACAGGTGCAATTCCTATTGAATGCAATTTTTCAAGAAAAACTCTTAGTAGTCCGTTCCACCCTGCATCAATGAGTAAAAATCCATCATTGCAAGGTATTAGATAATAGTTTGTTGAGTTATATGTTATTTTCATATCAAGAGAATGATTATATAATTTATCTATAACCACAAAATACGGCAATATTAAAGACAAGAACCTTGATCTGAATCAAGATTTTCACTTTAAAACAATTTTTCTGCAACTCCGACTTTCAATTTCCGACATTATCAGTTTAGTATTCTCTTTATCAACCAACCCTCAGAAGGTACTACTATCTTTCCGCTCCAAATTCCGAACGGAAGCACTGCACAACAGCAATATACCGGTAATACTGATCGCTATACCTCCGATAATAAAGATATTCTCCACTCCCAGCCTGTCGGCTATGACTCCGGTTAACAACAAACCGATGACAGAAGGAAACTGGCTGATACTTCCGTATAAAGAAAAGATACGTCCCAGATAGGAAGGGGCAAACTGAGTTTGCAGCAACGCCGTAAAAGGCCCTGTATATAAAGGTACGACCAGCCCTTGTATCACCGTCAACACAGCATACGTAATAAAATAGGTGGAAGGCAGCGCTCCACATAAAGCCAGAGACAGGCCCAGTCCGAAGTATCCTATAATAAGCAGGATTGATTTTCTTATTTTAGGATTCCACACACCCAGTATCGAACCGCCGACAAGCAGACCTATACCAAACAGCATTTCTATCAGACTCACTTGATAAGGAGTACCATTGAAATATTGCAAAGTCATTAGAGGCATAACAGCCACAATCGGCATAACAAAGAAAGTAACCACAATCTCCGAAACCATCAGCCAGCTCATTCCCCGATTACGCAAAATAATCCGTGCCCCCTCATACATTTCATGCAATATATTCCTATTGGTTTCTTTTTTGGCAGGATTGGGGATAAAGACAAACAGCAGAGAGATGCAGGCCAGAAAAGCACCAGCCACATCCAGCAGCATCACGACACTCATATTGAACGCCAACAACAAGGCAGCACCCAGCATCGGCCCGCAAATAGTACATACCGACTGAATCACTTCATTGATCCCTGCAATACGTACCAGCTCGGAAGGCGGAGCTAACAAAGGAATCGAGGATTTCATTGCCGGTGCATGAAAAGCACCGCCTATCGACCGCAGCATCAACAACAAATAGATAGACCACAGTTCTACCATATCCAGATAGAACAACAGAGCAATGACCGCCGAACAGAGAGCAACGAAACTGTCAGCACCTATCATCGTCCATTTCCGATTCCAGCGATCGACAAAAACACCCGCCATAGGGCCCAAAAGTATCTGAGGCAGTAACCCGGCAATGGCAGCATACGAAAGGACTTCTGCCGAACCCGTCTCCATACCGATCCACAGCACCATCGAGAACTGCGCAATCGAACTACTTAATATAGAGAACAATTGTCCGGTCCATATAATGATAAACTTCTTTTTCCAGTTATTGTTTGTTGTTATTGTTTCCATCTTTACCTTATATATTATAAAAGCGCGGCAAAGATACAACTTTAAGAAATAGCGGAAATGAACATTTGTTAATAAAAAGATGGCTATTCCGGACAACTGTTTACTGAAAAAATAGCTTATTTTTGCAAAGAATGCAAGATTAGTCAAATGGTTGAATCAGAAATAAATAAAAGATATTGCCAAAGCTGCGGAATGCCGCTCCGCTTCGACGTGGAGGAATATTTAGGCACCAACTCCGACGGTTCGAGGAGTGATGAGTTTTGTTATTACTGCCTGAAGGATGGGAAATACATTGTCGATATATCCATGTGGGAAATGATCGATATCTGGATAAAATATACAGATAAATATAATGAATACGCAGACACGGACTATTCTCCGAAAGAGCTGAGGGAGATACTGGACAAACGCCTTCCCACACTGAACAGATGGCGGCAAAAGCAAGAGACAAGCAGCCTTCATCATAAGATGATTCAGAACATAATAGTGTACATCAACGGTCATCTGACAGAGGTACTGGATACCGACACGCTGAGCTCGATGAGCGGATTGTCCAAATTTCATTTCAGAAGAGTGTTCCGCACCGCTACCGGAGAGAATATCGGCAGTTACATACAGCGTTTGCGCATGGAATACGTTGCACATCTGCTGATCTCTACGGACTATACGCTAAAGCAAATCATAGAGCAAACGAGTTATCAAACTAAATACAGTATCGCCAAAGCTTTTAAGAAACATTTTGGTATATCAACTTCTCAATACAGAGAGAAGCACAGACCGAACGGTGAAAATCCGGCAACAAACATAAAACCGGAGATAAAAGTGATCAGCCCGATAAAGATATTCTGCATCGAAGTGGGTGAAGCGTATAAAAACAAACTGAAATACAGATTACTTTGGAATAAACTACTGCATCATGCCGAACAGTATGAAGCGGACCCACAATATGACAAGTTTATCAGCCTTAGTATGGACGATCCGTCGATTACGCCTACGGAGAAGTGCCGGTTCTATCTGGGCATCACCCTTCGCGATAATACTAAAGCGAAACTAGCTCCGGAAATCATGCAGATTCCCGGAGGGCGATATGCCGTGTTCAGACATACGGGAAGCTATTCTTCCTTACACAAGGTGTACAGGAGCATTTATGAGGAATGGTTTCCGAAAAGTAAATACCATCCCCAAAGCACATTCAGCTTTGAGATGTATATGAATCATCCGTCTACCACGGAAACGTCGGAATTACTAACAGAAATATATATACCGGTCATACGGAAATAATCACCATTAAAACAGAATCTATGGCAAAGATATCAGAAATCATGCTTTTACAGCAGCCGGAACAGCCCGCTTTGGCTATTGAAGTACAAACCGACATGAAAGGTATGTCACAGGCTATCGGAGAGAATTTTGTAAGAATAGACTCTTTATTCAAGAAACAGGGAGAAGTAACCACGGATATCCCCTTCGTAGAGTACCCCGACTTCGAAAGCCTGACCGAAGATCGTATAAAAATGATTATCGGACTGAAATCTTCGAAACCTTTACAGGGTGACGAAAAAATACAGTCTGTCATCCTCCCCGCCAGAAGAATAGTCGTATGTCTGCACAGAGGAAATTACAATGAACTGGCACAGTTGTACAATGAGATGACCGAATGGATAAAAACAAATGGATACAAGGCTTCGGGAACATCAATAGAGTATTATTACAGCAATCCGGATGTACCCGAAGAGGAACATGTCACAAGAGTTGAAATGCCTTTACTCTAAAAGCAAGAGAATAGTTGCCGTAAACTCTTACCAAACAATAAGAAGCAGAGAAGCCGTCATACAGTATCACCTTGTCTGATAAAGTACCGGCATTCCCTGCTTCAATAGTTCTTTAGAAATTAGCCTTGCGTTTCTTCACTTCTTCTACGAGTTTCGTAAAGGATTTCTCCTTCTTACGTTTTTCATGTTCGGAAGCGGAGAAGTGCCATGCTTCTCGTCTGAGTTTCAGATAACTCTCATATACCTTATGATCTAACGTACCATTATGTACCGCCTCTAAAACAGCACAACCTGGCTCGTCGATATGCTTACAATCGCTGAAACGGCATAATGCCGCATAGTCGGATATTTCAAACATTTCGGTGAGCGAATCGGGATTGTCAATCGCCAAACCAAATTCCCGAACACCCGGAGTGTCGATTAAAACACCTGAGCCATCCATCAATACCATTTCCCGACGAGTTGAAGTATGCCGCCCCTTCCCTGTAGACAGGCTTATATCAGAAGTATTCAATACCGATTTCCCACAAAGAGCATTCACCAATGAACTCTTGCCGACACCCGAAGAGCCGACAAACACAACTGTTTCGCCTTTTGTTATGGATTCCCGCAACCGAAGAATCGTTTGAGGTTGACGAATACTTGTGATAAATACAGGAAACTGACGGGCAATGTGTTTGATCGCTTCATCTATGTTCTGTCTGTCACAACCTAAATCGGCTTTATTGAGCACTAATACCGGTTTGATTTTTTCTTCCATTACCTGGGCTATGAAACGTTCCGCCCTGCGAACATTGAAATTATCATCAAGGCTTTGCACAATAAATGCCTTATCGACGTAAGAAGCAATGGCCTGCCGGTCGGCTACCGTTCCGTTCTTCTTGCGATACAACGCCCGTTCACGAGGCAACGTATCAACTATAATCCCTTTGTTTGCATCGAATGGCTGAAAAATCACCCAATCGCCCGTACAAGGATATTCATCAGGCATTCTGCCATAAATCATATTTCCTGTTAACTCGCACAAATGTACACCATCCTCTGCAACTACTTCATAACAGGTTTTATGTGTCACGATGATTCGTCCATGAGACATATCTTTAAATTGTGAGATTTGTTTTTGCCGGAATAGATTATCACTCCAACCATATAATGACAGATTATTATTTTCGTTACTCATTATCTTAATATATATAGCATACACGTGAAAGCACAACAATGCTTTCGCTATTGTATGCGGGTATAAAAACTAAAGTTATATAATATAGGAAAATCACTTCCGGAAAGATTATCCGAAAGTATGGAAGTTCGAATCTGTTAAAGTGAACAGATTCTTATCAGACCAAATCCGATGTAATAAATGATGAGTTAAACATCCACTAGTTTTAATGAAACATTATAATTTTAATGCGTCAAAGATATGAGAAATAAATAACAGAGCCAAATGAATGATGAAATATGTGTCAAAAGCCAATGGATACGCGGCCTGACGTTTCCATTTTCCATTCTCTTGATTTTTTGTCGTACTGGTATTCCGCACCGACACTTACTTCCGTATTCTTTTTCACATCGACCGAGATAGAGGCTCCTACCCCTGTATGTGGAAATAACGGATTATAAGCCGGAGGAGGTGTATTTCCCCCCATAAAATATTGTCCCCAGACATTTAACCGGACATTTCTGGCTAAAGAATAATGCATTCTCGTATATATTCCCGCTATATCTTGCCTCGCTATAGGCAAAGCCAAATAGAATTGCCGACTCAAGGCCCCTCCCGCTTCAACGAAAAATCTTTGAGAAGGAATCCAGCGCATTCCGGCATTTACCGCTACATATTGCCCCAATCCCAGATAAGTCTTTTGTTCTGCACTCCCAATAAAGGAAAGCTGTCCATTCATAGAATGCTGACGAAAATTATAAAAATCCGTCAATGTCGGATTACTTTCCAGCAATGTCGGAAAATCGTAAAAATAGGGAGATAAGCCCGATGCAGGACTTGAAGGTGTCAGACCGTATGTCTGCATGGACTTATCATCTGTTGCGAGCTTTTTAGCCTCTATATCCGGTAACTTCGGTTCTATGTTTTTTGCTTCGGGCAACTGACGTCCGCTCACTTCCGTGGAGCTATTTTTCTTTTGCACATCTATTTTATTCTCCTTTTCTATAGTTTGAGAAAAGGCAGTAGCAACACAAGCAAAAGACACAAAAACAAAGACAGCAACTGTTCTAATCATAATATTCTCCTTTCTTTTATCAGGGGCTATATTATTAATACAACTATCCGGTTAAAAGCTCAATGATCGGTAACATATTTTTTATTTTAAAGCAGAGATAAATTGATAGACAACTTTTGCCATTACCTGCGCTCCCTTTTCGTTCGGATGAATACGGTCCGGAAAGAGTTCGGGCATTCCGTCCATAGCAGTATGAAGGTCTATAACAGACAGGTCGTTTTTCTTGGCGAGCTTCTTGATCATCGGAATGATTTCTTTAGAGATAATATCATCGTTGATGCCGTCACCTGTCAGATAAGCTTTGGAAGGATAGCAGAGATAAATCTTCGGCTGTGAAGGAAGACCTTTGAAAGCGTCGATCATGGTCTGCGCATCTTTCATGAAGTCTGCTTTGTATTTCCAGTTGAATGATTTGCTGTCGTTTGTACCAAGTTTGATAACGACGATGTTAGGATTAAAAGCCAATGCATTCTTATAAGCAGGTTCGTTCATATAAGGATGATCTCCTTTGTTCAGCATGGTACGGGCGCTCACTCCGAAATTTTTCACCCAGTAGTTGTCGCCCAACATACGGGCCAGTACGGAAGGATAGCTGTCACGGCTGCGATTTCTTATTCCTGCTCCGAACGTAATACTGTTGCCGATGCAAGCCACACGGACGGCATCTTTGCGAGGAGCCTTGAAACTACGCAACCAAGAAGTCAGTTCGTTCTGCATTTCACTCTTGTAGAGGAAATCTTCACGGATTCCCCAACCGTGTCCGCCTGTAGGATAAATATGGAGAACGGAAGGAACACCTTTCTTATTTAAAGCCAGATAATAGTTGACTCCGTTGGCAGGAGGAACCACCTTGTCATCATCGCTATAAACAATGAAAGCACGGGGAGTCTCCTTTGTCACCTGCTTCTCGTTAGAAAATTCTTTTTCCAGTTCGGCAGAAGCATCCTTACCCAACAGATTGTCATGAGACCCCATGTGAGTGAAAGATTTGTCCATCGTGATCACCGGATAGAAGAGAATCTGGAAGTTGGGACGAAGTACTTCAGGCGCATGTGTAGCGATGGTCGAAGCTAGATGGCCTCCGGCAGAAGACCCCATGATACCAATATCATTCGGATTCAGATTCCATACGTCAGCACTGTCACGTACCATTTTCATGGCTGCTTCGGCGTCGGAGATCGGGAGGGTGCGGTCGCCTTTCGGCATCCGGTATTTGAGAACAATCAATGCAATTCCTTGTTTGTTGAAATACGGCGCCCAGTCATACCCTTCGTGATTGACCGCCAAGCCGGAGTATCCCCCACCCGGACAGGCTACCACAGCACGACCTGTCGCCAGTTCCGGTGCCGGCAGGAAAACACGAAGAGAAGGCTGTTCAATATCAAATGGTTTTGGCGTACTTTGTGCCGAAACTTGCAGTCCAGTCAATAGCAGGACCAGCAATACAAAAAGAGAAGAGAATTTCTGTTTCATAGTATCTGTATACTTTGATTAATGAATATTTGATGTGCGAAGATAGTAATTTTATGTATCTTTGCGCCTCCTTTTAAATAGAAAAAATGATATGCAAGGAATTAAGAATCTGACACACGGCCCTATCAACCGCCAACTTTTCAATCTGGCGATGCCTATTATGGCAACGTCGTTTATACAGATGGCATACAGCCTTACAGATATGGCATGGGTGGGACGACTGGGCAGTGAGGCAGTCGCCGCCATCGGTTCGGTAGGAATCCTGACGTGGATGTCCGGTTCTATCTCCTTATTAAATAAGGTAGGGTCCGAAGTCAGCGTAGGCCAATCCATCGGTGCGCAGAATCAGGAAGATGCACGCCAGTTCGCTTCACACAATATCACGATCGCTCTGATCATTTCAATCTGCTGGGGCGGACTGCTTTTCATGTTCGCAAGCCCCATTATCCGCATCTATGAACTAGAAGAACACATCACAGCCAATGCCATCGAATACCTGCGGATTATTTCCACCGCATTGCCGTTCATATTCCTGTCCGCTGCCTTCACAGGTATCTATAATGCAGCGGGACGAAGCAAAATTCCATTCTATATCAGTGGGACGGGACTGATTATGAATATCATTCTCGACCCTCTGTTTATCTTCGGCTTCGGTCTGGGAACAAACGGTGCCGCCTACGCTACATGGCTCTCACAGGCAACGGTTTTCGCCATCTTCATCTATCAGCTGCGTTTCCGCAAAGACGCCCTGCTCGGCGGTTTCCCATTCTTCTCCCGACTGAAGAAAAAGTACACGCGGCGTATTCTGAAACTAGGTCTGCCCGTAGCTACCCTAAACACACTGTTCGCCTTCGTCAATATGTTCCTCTGCCGTACCGCATCCGAACAGGGCGGACACATCGGACTGATGACTTTCACCACCGGCGGACAGATAGAAGCCATCACCTGGAATACCTCCCAAGGTTTCTCCACCGCACTTAGCGCCTTTATTGCCCAGAACTTCGCCGCCGGACGAATAGAACGGGTACTGAAAGCCTGGCACACCACCCTATGGATGACGGGAATCTTCGGAACGTTCTGCACGCTGCTGTTTGTCTTTTACGGCAATGAGGTCTTTTCGATCTTTGTCCCCGAACAGGCGGCTTACGAAGCCGGAGGTGTATTTCTGCGTATCGACGGATATTCGCAGCTGTTTATGATGCTCGAAATCACGATGCAGGGAGTGTTCTACGGCATCGGGCGTACCGTGCCTCCCGCCATTGTCAGCATCGTATGCAACTATATGCGCATTCCGCTTGCCATCCTGTTTGTACGGATGGGCATGGGAGTAGAAGGTATCTGGTGGGCAGTATGCGTCACAACGATTGCCAAAGGGCTGATTCTCTTGGGATGGTTCACCATGATCAGGAAAAAATGCTTAAATCTGCCTTCCGTGTCAACAAGGTAGCCGTGTCGTTTGTTATTTTACATATACAAAGATCATCCGGAGTTATTTTAACCTAAAAAGTATGACCTTGGCAAATAATATGTATCTTTGCGTTGTTAATTTATTAAAGTATTATTTTATAAACCTATTTAAAAAACATTGCATTATGAACAAGATGAAATGGATGGTTCTCTTCATGAGTATAACCATGATATTCAGTGGCTGCGCAAGCATGAACAATACGGGCAAAGGTGCCGCAATCGGCGGTGGTTCGGGTGCTGCATTGGGTGCTATCCTCGGCGGTGTTATCGGTAAAGGCAAGGGTGCTGCCATCGGTGCGGCTATCGGTACTGCAGTAGGTGCAGGAACAGGTGCCCTTATCGGAAAGAAGATGGATAAAGCGGCAGCAGAAGCAAAACAAATTGAAGGCGCACAAGTAGAGCAGATAACTGACAACAACGGATTGCAGGCAGTAAAAGTTACATTCGATTCAGGTATTCTTTTCACTACCGGTAATGCGACTCTGAGTGCTGCTGCCAAGTCTGCATTGAGCAAGTTCGCCAACAACGTACTCAACCAGAACAGAGACATGGACGTATCCATCTACGGATATACCGACAATCAGGGCTGGAGAAACAGTACTGCCGAACAAAGCCGTCAGAAGAATCTGAACTTGTCACAGGAACGCGCACAGAGTGTAGCCAGCTACCTGTTAAACTGCGGCGTTTCTTCCAACCAGATTAAAGGTGTGCAGGGAATGGGCGAAAGCGATCCTATCGCCAGCAACGACACAGCTGCCGGAAGAGAACAGAATCGTCGTGTAGAAGTTTACATGTACGCAAGTGAGCAGATGATTAAAGATGCACAGGCCGCTTCCAATTAAAAAAATATTGCGTTATGTGCGCAACCTGCTGATTTTCTTCTTTGCATCTACCATTCTGGCTGTGATCGTCTACCGCTTTATGCCGGTGTATGTCACTCCGCTGATGGTCATCCGAAGTGTACAGCAGCTTGCGTCAGGAGATAAACCCACGTGGAAACACACGTGGGTTTCTTTTGATAAAATATCTCCTCACCTGCCGATGGCGGTCATCGCCTCCGAAGACAACCGCTTTGCCGAACACAACGGATTCGATTTCATCGAGATAGAGAAAGCGATGAAGGAGAACGAAAAACGGAAACGGAAGCGCGGAGCAAGTACCATCAGCCAGCAGACAGCCAAGAATGTGTTCCTGTGGCCGCAATCGTCTTGGGTACGCAAAGGTTTCGAAGTTTATTTCACCTTTCTGATAGAGTTGTTCTGGTCGAAAGAACGGATTATGGAGGTATATCTCAACTCTATCGAAATGGGAAAAGGGATTTATGGCGCACAGGCTGCCGCAAAGTATAAATTCAACACAACAGCTGCCAAGTTAAGCTCAGGACAGTGCGCACTGATTGCCGCTACGCTCCCTAACCCGATACGGTTTAACTCTGCGAAGCCTTCGGCTTACCTATTGAAACGACAAAAACAGATATTGCGATTAATGAATCTGGTTCCTAAGTTTCCGCCTGTAGAGAAGAAGGCGGTCGATAAGAAAGACACTAAGAAGAAGAAAAAGAAATAAAGAAATCCCTTTATCACAGTCTATTTCATCAAGAAACAAGACAAGGATAAAGGGATTTCTTTTTTTCGTTATTTAAGATACAGACTATGCCGGCTCCTCACACCTCTCGATATACGCCAATGGTTCGCCTTTATCTACCAATGCTCCCTGCTTGGCACATACTTCGATCACACGACCGCTAAAATTCGCCAACACCTTATCATACGTATGCCAAGGAGTAGCAATGTAGCAGAACACATCGTCCGGGTCATATTTATGTCCCACTTCGGGCGGCATAGAAGGCGATTCCACATCAATCTCCCAAATGATCTGACCTTTTTCCATTGCCGTCACCGGTTCGGCTTTGGCACGTTTCATCCGTTTCACTTCTTCTTCGGAGAATCCCTGTTTTGCCAATGCGGCATCTTTAGCACGCTGCAAATCATCTTCGAAACGTTTCTTGGCAATACCCGATTTATAATCCCGATATTGGCGGTCGTGCATTGCCAGTTCGAAAAGTTCTTCATCATCCTGTCCGAAATCCCAGCTGTTTTCTGTCATTTCCTTACGATACTCGTCCAGTTGATCCGGATAGTTCTTCTGTGGGTCTTCGTCCGTAAATTCGTATCCTTTTTCTTTTGCCAGTGCGATAATCTCCGGAGCAAGCGCACCGGGCAAACGACCACTCTTACCCAGAATCATATCCCAGGTATGATTGTCGATCATCGTCCAACGCTCCTCTCCCTTGATCAGAGACATCACATTCATCAATGCCACATTCTTCACATATTGGCTGAACGGAGTCACCAATGGAGGATAGCCGAGTTTCGGCCACACATATTCCACTTCGTCAAACAGCATCACGAGCAAATCGTCGATACTCAGTTCCGGTTCGTTCTTACCTCTCAATATCAGATTGATGCCGGAATGTACTCCTTTCAGATCGGCCATCATAGAACCCATCATACCTCCGGGAAGTCCGCATTTCAAGAGCAAAGAAGACATATGCTTGTTGGTAGGGTCCATAAAATAACCCAGAAAATCATCAATGAACTCCTGTGTCATGGCACGGGCTTTCATGTAGGCTTTCATATTAATCTCCGGTACTTGAAATCCCGCATCTTTCAGCATAGCCTGCACGGAGATAACGTCCGGATGAACTTTCCCCCACGAGATCGGTTCCATTGCGACATCAATAATATCCGCGCCATTCTCACAAACTTCGAGGATAGAAGCCATCGAAAGCCCCGGTCCGCTATGTCCGTGATATTGGATGATGATTTCGGGATGCCGTTCCTTGATTGCTTTCGTCAGACGTCCCAGCATTTCGGGGCGACCGACACCTGCCATATCTTTCAGACAGATTTCCGGTGCTCCGGCCTCTATCAGACGCTCGGCGATAGCGGTATAATATTCTACGGTATGCACGGGTGAGAACGTAATACATAACGTTGCCTGCGGAATCATCCCTGCTTCAAGGGCATAATGAATGGAAGGAATAATATTTCTGACCTCATTCAAGCCGCAAAAGATACGGGTGATGTCCACTCCCTGCGCATGTTTTACTTTATACATTAACCGGCGCACATCTGCCGGAACGGGATACATTCGAAGACCATTCAGACCACGGTCGAGCATATGAGTTTGTATGCCGGCTTCGTGGAAAGGTTTCGTGAAAGCCCGGACGGCTTTGTTCGGGTTCTCGCCATACAGTAGGTTGACTTGTTCGAACGCGCCTCCGTTGGTTTCTACACGGGAGAAACAACCCATTTCGATAATTAACGGAGCAATTCTTACTAACTGATCGGCGCGCGGTTGATACTTGCCGGACGACTGCCACATATCCCGATAAACGAGACTGAATTTGATTTCCTTTTTCATTGCCGTAAATAGATGAGATTTATATTACTTAGGTTAACTAGTTGATACAAATATATTGAGTTTTCTGACATAATAACAAATATAGAGAGAATAAGTTGGGGTATAAAGATATGTTTAATATCATATTGTCACAAAATCAAAGGAGCAAGCGAGTTTTTACTCGTTGCTCCTTACCAGAATTAATTGTTTGGTTAATGTGTTATCCCTATTTATACAAAATCTTTCAACTCTTGTTGCAAACGTTGGCGTGTGAAGAATATGCGGCTCTTCACCGTTCCGAGGGGCAGGTCCAGCTTCTCAGCGATCTCACGGTATTTAAAACCGGATACGTGCATTGAAAATGGTACTTTATATTCCTTCGGCAGCGCGTTGACGATGCGGTGCATCTCTTTCAAGTCATAAGCGCCTTCCGTACTTTCAAATCCTGAGTCTTGGGGAAGATTCAAATGATACAGATTGTCGGTCTGATCTACGAATGTCTGGTCACGTACTATTTTACGGTAGTTATTAATAAAGATGTTACGCATAATCGTGTACATCCATCCTTTAAAATTTGTATCGGGAACATATTTTTCCTCGTTATCCAAGGCCTTTAATGATGTTTCTTGCAATAAATCATTTGCTTCTTCACGATTGGCAGTTAATTTATAAGCAAAACGAAGCAACTCTTCCTGAACTCCAATTAAATCTTTTCTGAAACTTAAACTTTTCATACTTTAAGGGTTTTACGGTTAATATTTCGTTTCTTTCTTGACGTTTGCAAGTTTAAAGGTATTTTATGAGTCGAACAGGGGGAAATTCGTCATTTCTTAGGGGGTGAAACTGTCAAATGATAGATTTTAGGTGCTTTTTGATAGTTTTTAGGTGGTTTAGGACGTTTTTTATTCTCTTCTTCTTGCTTGGCAATACAAAATAACTTACTTTTGGGTAGTATTATTAACTTAAAGTAAAGGACATGACTATACTTATTATCGTAGGAATAATCGTACTGTTGGGAATCATTTTTGCTTCCATGTACAACTCATTGGTGAGACTGAGAAATAACCGTGAAAATGCTTTTGCAGACATCGACGTGCAGCTGAAACAGCGCCACGACCTTATCCCGCAACTGGTGGATACCGTGAAAGGATATGCCGCACACGAAAAAGATACCCTCGAACGGGTGATTCAGGCACGTAACGGTGCAGTCAGCGCCAAGACAATCGACGAAAAGATAGCAGCAGAGAATCAATTATCTTCCGCTTTATCGGGATTGAAAATCACGTTGGAGGCTTATCCGGACCTGAAAGCAAACCAGAATTTCCTGCAACTGCAAGAAGAAGTATCCGATGTAGAGAATAAATTGGCTGCTGTACGCCGTTACTTTAACTCGGCCACGAAGGAATATAATAATGCGGTTCAGACATTCCCGTCCAACATCATAGCAGGCATGGCAGGTTTCCGCAGAGAAATCATGTTCGACCTGGGTACCAACGAACGTGCGAATCTAGAACAGGCACCGAAGATCAGTTTCTAAAAACGAGCACGTATGCAGTACGTCGGAATCCAAACACAGCAGAGCCGGAACAACCGGCGCTCTGTTCTTCTGTTATTTCTATTTCCCTGCCTGGTAGCAGCATTGCTTTATCTTGCCTGCTATCTGCTGGCCGCTATGGGACACGGTGAAAGCATGGAAGTAAGTATCCTGGAATTGGCTAATCCTCTTTTCATCAATGCCCTCCCCTATACGATGGGTGTCGTATTGATTTGGTTCCTGATAGCTTTCTGGGCGAATACGAGTATCATCAAAGCCGCCACAGGTGCCAAACCTCTCGACCGCAGAGAAAACAAACGTGTCTACAATCTGGTCGAGAACCTCTGCATGGCAAACGGAATGAAGGCTCCGAAAATCAATATCATCGACGACGATTCATTGAACGCTTTTGCCAGCGGTATCAACGACCGCACCTATACGGTCACTCTCTCGAAAGGGATTATTCAGAAGTTGAACGACGAAGAACTGGAAGCAGTCATCGCCCACGAACTGACTCACATCCGCAACAGGGATGTGCGCCTGCTGATCGTCTCGATTGTATTTGTCGGAATCTTCTCGATGCTGACGCAAATTACTTTCTATACTATTACGCACACGCGCATACGTAGCAACGGAAAAAACGGTGGAGGAGCTATCCTTATCATACTGATTGCTTTAGTAATAGCGGCTGTCGGTTACTTCTTTGCCAGTCTGATGCGCTTTGCCATTTCACGGAAGCGTGAATATATGGCGGATGCCGGTTCGGCGGAGATGACTAAGAATCCGTTGGCATTGGCAAGTGCCCTACGCAAAATTTCCGATGATCCGGATATAGAAGCGGTAAAACGTGGGGATGTGGCGCAATTATTCATTCAGAATCCGGGCGACCAGTCGAAAAGTGCCCTCAGCGGGCTTAGCGGACTCTTTGCCACGCATCCCCCTATCGAGAAACGAATCTCCATTCTGGAACAGTTCTAGGGATTTCTGTTTAATTTTCATTAAAGAAAGCAGGGGGACTCCTTATTTTTAGTATATTTGAGTGTTATACATATATACACTAAACTGTAACTGATATGAAAACAAGAAAACAAATCCTTATGCTACTGCTGGTTATGCTAGCAGGAATCCCGACTCTTTCGGCACAGACCAAGAAGGAGAAGAAGGAACAGAAAAAAGAAGCTGTCAAACAGCTGATCGTATCAGAAGACTACAAGATAGACGTCAACACTGCTATGCCCATGCGCGGACGTTCTATACCTCTGACTTCACAATACTCACTGCAAATCAGAAATGATTCGGTATTCTCTTATCTCCCCTATTACGGACGTGCTTACAGCGTTCCTTATGGCGGAGGAAGCGGGCTGATATTCAACGCTCCCCTCAAAGAATACACGATGGATATGGATAAGAAGGGAAACGCCGTTATCAAATTCTCCGCCCGAAGCCCGGAAGACTTCTTTGAGTTCAGGGCGAAAGTGTTCCCCGACGGTACCACCAGCATCGATGTCACGATGCAGAACCGTCAGGCAATCAGCTACCGGGGAGAAGTGGATCTGGACAAGAAATAAAATCTTCAAGAATCACCGTCAGTCTCTTCACTACCTTTTAATATAGGAAGGCAAATGTGGTATTTCACGGCAAGGATGCGTGTAACAAATACCGCTGATCCGCCAACGAGCTGACAGACATAAGATTCCATCCCTGCGGCATCGCACAGCCAGTAAGCGATGCCGCCTACTACACATGCCATCGCATAGATTTCTTTTCGGAAAATCAAGGGAATCTCATTGATAAAGACATCACGAATCACACCTCCTGCGGCACCAGTGATACTACCCATGATGATGGCTACCCAAAAAGGATAGCCTAAAGCGATACTTTTCCCCACACCGACCACCGTAAACAAAGCCAGTCCGATGGTATCGAATATAAAAAAGGTATTATTCAGACGGATCAGCCAGCGACCGAAACAGATCACCCAGATCAAGGCAAGTCCCGTACAGATCAAATAGATAGGGTTCGTCATCCATCCGGGTGTCACATCCAGCAGTACATCACGGATGGTACCGCCACCGATAGCGGTAGCAAGACCTACGACATAGGCTCCGAACCAGTCGAAACGCTTTGCCGAAGCCAGCCGGATACCACTAATAGCAAAGGCAAATGTGCCTATAAAATCAAGAATTTGAACGAATGTCGGCATATATTTGTTATTTTGTATGCAAAGTAACGAATAAATTCCGTAAGAAAATGTACTTTTGCTACACGAATTAGATAGAAATAATATGAAAATAACAATTGTTGCCGGGGCACGCCCCAATTTCATGAAAATAGCCCCTATCACACGCGCCATCGAAGCCGCAAGAGGGCTGGGTAAAAGCATCTCCTACCGTTTGGTGTACACAGGCAGACGGGACGATACAAGTCTGGATGCTTCCCTGTTTTCGGATCTCGACATGAAAGCTCCCGATGTCTACCTTGGAGTGGAGAGCAGTAACCCCACCAGTCTGGCAGCCGGAATCATGATCGCCTTCGAACAGGAGCTGACGGAGAATCCGGCACACGTCGTCCTGGTAGTGGATGATCTGACAGCAACCATGAGTTGCGCCATCGTAGCCAAGAAACAAGGAATCAAGGTAGCCCATCTGGTAGCCGGCACACGTTCGTTCGACATGAAGATGCCGAAGGAAGTAAACCGGATGATTACCGACGGAGTATCCGATTACCTGTTTACCGCCGGCATGGTGGCCAACCGAAATCTGAATCAGACAGGCACGGAAAGTGAAAACGTATATTATGTCGGCAACATTTTGGTAGATACCGTCCGCTTCAACCGGAACCGGCTGCTCAAACCGGTATGGTTCTCCGTACTGGGACTTCAGGAAGGTAATTATCTCCTGCTCACCCTCAACCGACGTGTACTGCTCAACAATAGAGAGAACCTGCGGAAGTTGATGCAAACGATGATCGAAAAAGCTGCTGGTATGCCTATCGTAGCGCCCATGCACACATATGTGCGCAATGCAATCAAAGACCTCGGCATAGAAGCCCCGAATCTTCATATCATGCCCCCGCAGAATTATCTTTTCTTCGGATATCTGATCAATAAAGCCAAAGGAATCATCACGGACTCCGGCAATGTAGCCGAAGAAGCTACGTTCCTCGGCATCCCCTGTATCACGCTCAACACGTATGCCGAACATCCGGAAACGTGGCGCGTGGGAACAAATGAACTGGTCGGCGAAGATCCGGCGGCACTCGCTCAGGCTATGGATACGCTGATGAAAGGTGAATGGAAGAAAGGCGAGCTCCCCGAACGCTGGGACGGACGAACAGCCGAACGAATCGTACAAATTTTAACAAGTAAATGACCGGAGTGGTTGACCGGGCTTGATAATCACCGAGTCCGGCTCGATAGCCAGACAGAAGAAGCCGGTCACTGTCAGGATCATTAAGTGTTTCAAAAAGTTTCAAGCGCTTGAAACTTTTAGTTTCATGCCGGGAAACACTTTGTTTCATTGCTTGAAACACATTGTTTCAAGGCGAGAAACTTTTGGTTTCAACGGTTGAAACTGATTTTGGAACTACGGAGGACAATCGGAGCAAGTCGGTTCGCATGATGTGACATACGTTGAAAAGGGAAGGACAAAAAGGACCAAAACAATCTGCCTCCTTCTATTGTTGAATAATATAAGCTTGTAAATAACAAAAAACGATGGGTAAAAAAAGTTATATACTCTATTTTACTCAGACTTATTTGTTAACTTTGCAGCCCTACTACGAACGTTATGATACAACGATATAACAAAATAATAATACTGCTCTTAGTCGTATTTGCAGTTTCAAATGCTTTTGCGCAGCAAATAAAGGGGGTTGTAACTGATTCAGTCACTCATGAACCACTAATGTATATCTCTGTCTATTATCAAGACAAGAGAGAAATGGGTACTGTCACCAATATTGACGGAGAATATAAGCTCGACGCACGGAGAAACGGAGGAACGCTCGTTTTCTCTTCTATCGGATATGTCACCAAAACCGTTAAAGTAGGCTCCGGAAATCAGACCGTCAATGTCAAACTCTCTCCGGACGATGTAATGCTCACCGAAGTAGTCGTAAAACCACAGAAAGAAAAATACTCCCGCAAGAATAATCCGGCAGTCGAATTCATGAAGAAAGTGATCGAACACAAAAAAGCACAAGTGCTCGAAGTGAACGATTACTACCAGTACGACAAGTACGAGAAAATGAAAATGTCGATCAACGACCTGACTCCGGAGAAACTGGAAAAGGGTATCTACAAGAAATACTCGTTCCTCAAAGACCAGGTGGAAGTGTCGGAGACGACCAACAAACTGATTCTCCCTATCTCTGTACAGGAAACGGCCTCACAGACCATTTTCCGGAAAGACCCCGAAAGCAAAAAGACCATTATCAAAGGAAAGAACTCAAACGGTATCGAAGAGTTTTTCTCCACAGGCGACATGCTGGGGACTGTTCTGAAGGATGTTTTTGCCGATATCAACATCTATGATGATGACATCCGGCTACTCCAACAGCGATTCGTAAGCCCTATCGGCAACAATGCCATTTCGTTTTATAAATACTACCTGATGGATACGCTGATGGTAGACAAGCGCGAATGCGTACATCTGACATTCGTACCGCAGAACTCACAGGATTTCGGATTTACAGGGCATCTTTATGTGCTGAAAGATTCGACCTATGCCGTTCAGAAATGTACGATGAACCTCCCTAAAAAGAGTGGCGTCAACTTTGTCAACCGCATGGACATCGTGCAGCAGTACGAGCAACTTCCCAACGGGAACTGGGTATTGGCGGATGACGACATGACGGTAGACCTTTCATGGAGTTCCAACAAAACCTCGGGAGGGTTACAGGTAGAACGAACGACTAAATACAGCAATTATAAGTTTGATCCGATAGAACAGCGGTTGTTCCGTTTGAAAGGTCCTGTGATCAAGGAGGCCGACATGCTTTCGAAAAGTGACGAATACTGGGCGAGTGTGCGCCAGGTGCCGTTGACCAGAAAGGAAAGCAATATGGATGTATTCGTCAACCGTCTGGAACAGATTCCGGGATTCAAATATATCATCTTCGGTGCGAAAGCATTGATCGAGAACTTTGTGGAAACAGGCAGCAAAGGCCATAAGAGCAAAGTGGATATCGGTCCTATCAACACCATGATTTCAAGCAACTACATCGACGGAACCCGTTTCCGCCTGAGTGGTATGACTACTGCCCACTTTGACAAGCATTGGTTCCTGAGCGGATACGGAGCTTACGGTCTGAAAGACGAAAAGTGGAAATATAGCGGAACGCTGACTTACTCCTTCAACAAACGAGATTATGTAGTATGGGAGTTTCCCAAACATTTTATATCTGCAACGTACAGTTATGATGTAATGTCGCCGATGGACAAGTTCCTGTTTACGGACAAAGACAACATCTTCCTTTCAATGAAGACGACAACGGTAGACCAGATGTCATACATGCGTGACGCTACCATCAACTACGAACTCGAAACGCTGACGGGATTCGGTGTGAAAGCCATGCTCCGCCATCGAAATGACGAGCCTACCGGAAAACTGGAATATCTGCGGAATGACGCCGCACAAACCCGTGTGCATGACATCACGACTTCCGAAGCGAGTGTGACACTGCGTTATGCTCCGGGAGAATCTTTCGTCAACTCCAAGCAACGCCGTGTTCCGGTGTCACTGGACGCTCCTATCTTCACGCTGACTCATGCCATGGGCTTCAAAGGCGTGCTGGGCGGAGAATACAACTTCAACCGCACGGAAGCAAGCATCTGGAAACGTTTCTGGCTTCCCGCTTCGTGGGGAAAGATAGACTGTAGCGTAAAAGCAGGGGCAGAATGGAATGTCGTACCTTTCCCGCTATTGATTCTGCCGGAAGCCAACTTGTCATATATCACTCAACGTGAGACATTTTCCCTGATCAACAATATGGAATTCCTGAACGACCGTTATGCGTCCATGTCACTTTCTTATGACATGAACGGAAAGTTGTTCAACCGCATCCCGCTGATCAAGAATCTGAAATGGAGAGAAATGTTCCGTATCCGCGCATTGTGGGGGACATTGACCGACAAGAACAATCCATTCAAGAGCAGCAACCCCGACCTCTTCCGTTTCCCGACACGCGACGGCAAGTTCACCAGTTTCGTGATGGACCCGAAGGTGCCGTATATCGAGGGAAGTATAGGTATCTACAACATTTTCAAGTTGCTGCACGTTGAATATGTACATCGTTTCACCTACCGTGACAATCCGGGTATCAACAAGAACGGTATTCGTTTCATGGTATTAATGGTATTCTAAAACTATGCAACCTTTAGCAGAACGGTTACGACCAAAGACATTGGATGATTATATCGGTCAGAAACATTTAGTTGGACCGGAGGCTATCCTGCGCAAGATGATTGATGCGGGACGTATTTCTTCGTTTATCCTCTGGGGACCTCCCGGAGTGGGAAAAACCACATTGGCACAGATTATCGCCAATAAACTGGAGACTCCGTTTTATACGCTGAGTGCCGTGACTTCGGGCGTCAAGGATGTGCGCGAAGTGATAGAGCGTGCCAAGAGCAACCGCTTTTTCTCGCAATCCAGTCCGATCTTGTTTATTGATGAAATCCATCGTTTCAGCAAATCGCAACAGGATTCATTGTTGGGAGCTGTAGAAAACGGTACAGTAACACTGATAGGCGCAACGACCGAGAATCCATCATTCGAAGTGATCCGCCCTCTCCTCTCCCGTTGCCAGCTTTATGTGCTCAAATCTTTGGAAAAGGAAGATTTGCTCGAACTTCTGCAACGTGCCATCACCACCGACACCATACTGAAAGAACGGAAAATCGAACTCAAAGAAACGACAGCCATGCTGCGCTTCTCCGGCGGAGACGCCCGTAAACTGCTCAATATACTAGAACTTGTAGTGGAATCGGACACAGAGGAAACGGTTGTCATCACCGATGACATGGTGACCGAACGTCTGCAACAGAATCCATTGGCTTACGACAAGGACGGGGAAATGCATTATGACATCATTTCCGCTTTTATCAAGTCTATCCGTGGCAGTGATCCGGACGGGGCTATTTACTGGCTCGCCCGCATGGTAGAAGGTGGTGAAGACCCTGCTTTCATCGCGCGGAGACTCGTTATCTCTGCCGCCGAAGATATAGGTCTGGCCAATCCGAATGCATTGTTGCTGGCGAATGCCTGCTTTGAAACTCTGATGAAAATCGGTTGGCCCGAAGGGCGCATCCCTTTGGCGGAAACAACGATCTATCTGGCAACGAGTCCTAAAAGCAATTCGGCATACAGTGCCATTAACGATGCATTGGAGTTGGTGCGTTCCACTGGAAACTTGCCTGTGCCTCTGCATTTGCGCAACGCTCCCACCAAGCTGATGAAGCAACTGGGATATGGACAGGAATACAAATACGCCCACAGCTACGAAGGCAACTTCGTGAAGCAACAATTCTTGCCGGACGAGCTGAAAGAAAAACGAATATGGCAACCTCAGAACAATGCCGCCGAACAGAAGCATGCAGAACGGATGCAGCAGTTATGGGGAGAAAGGTTTAAATAAGTAATAAGTTATAGGTAATAAGTAATAATCGTAGCTGTGAAAGAAAACTTGATGAAAGAGAAATCAACAAGGTTTGCAATTCGAATAATTAATCTATATAAATATTTAAGGGATTGCAAAAAGGAAACGATTCTTTCAAAACAATTATTACGTAGCGGGACTTCGATAGGAGCTAATATAAGAGAGGCTGTCTATGCTGAGTCTCATCTTGACTTCATACACAAATATTCCATTTCTCTAAAAGAATGTTCTGAAACAGAATACTGGCTATATTTACTTCAACAAACAGAATATATAAGCGATGAAGAATATGAATCAATTAATACAGACTGTCTGGAAATTCTTAAATTACTGACAGCCACAATTGTAAAACTAAAAAATAATGGGAATGCCCCATAATATTTATTACTTATTACTTATTACTTATTATGAAAATAGTAGTTTTAGACGGCTTTGCCGCCAATCCCGGTGATTTATCATGGGAAGGTTTGAAAGCTCTCGGAGAATGTACCATTTTTGACCGTACTGCCCCCGAAGAAGTATTGGAACGCGCAGCCGGAGCTGAAGTGATTCTGACGAATAAAGTAATCATCAACGCCGATCACATGGCTGCCCTGCCCGAACTGAAGTATATCGGTGTGCTTGCTACGGGATACAACGTAGTGGATACGGCAGCAGCCAAAGAACGTGGCATTATTGTAACTAATATCCCTGCATATAGCACAGCTTCCGTTGCACAAATGGTATTTGCGCACATTCTTAATATCTGTCAGCAGGTACAGCATCATTCGGAAGAAGTCCACAAAGGTCGTTGGACCAATAACAAGGATTTCTGTTTTTGGGATACTCCGTTGATAGAGCTGCGGGATAAGAAAATCGGTCTTGTCGGATTGGGAAATACAGGATATACCACTGCTCGCGTTGCCATCGGTTTCGGTATGCAGGTATATGCTTTGACTTCAAAGTCTCACTTCCAGTTGCCACCGGAAATCAAGAAAATGGATTTGGATCTGTTGTTTAGCGAGTGTGATATTATCAGTCTGCACTGCCCGCTCACTCCGGAAACTCACGAATTGGTGAACGCACGCCGTCTTGCCATGATGAAGCCGAATGCTATCTTGATTAATACGGGGCGTGGCCCATTGATCAACGAACAAGACCTTGCGGATGCTTTGAATAGTGGTAAGATTTATGCTGCCGGAGTGGATGTACTTTCTTCGGAACCTCCTCGTGCAGACAATCCGTTGCTGACTGCAAAGAACTGCTACATTACTCCGCATATCGCATGGGCAAGCACAGAAGCTCGTGAGCGTCTGATGAATATTGCCATTAGCAATCTACAGGCTTATATCTCCGGAACACCGGAAAATGTAGTGAATAAATAGGATTACCAAGAGAGTAGCTAATCCTAAGAGGATATGTCGAAACCCTCATAGATTAAAGATCATCCTCGCCACAGATAGTTGTAGCGAGGATGATTTCGTTAAAAGAGGAGTTTGACACATCCTCTTCTTTTAATGTCTATCGAAATATACCTTAATAGGAATGTCCTCCCTCATCCATCTCCTTCTCCGTAATCTTATGGCGGTCGATACTACGCCATGCATAGAATATGTAAGCTATCACAAACGGAACAAGAATAGAGACATAAGCCATAGTCTTCAGCGTAAATTCACTCGAACAGCTGTTAGCCAATGTCAGCGAACTTTGCAAGTCTGTATATGAAGGATAATAAGCAGTGTTATTATATCCGGCTACGAGTAACAAAGCCAGAACTGTCAGCACCGTACCTATTCCTGCAAACCAGATTCCTTTGTCGAAAGTCTTTTTCAGAACCGTCTTGCCGATTCCAAAAAGTACCAATACTACACCTATCAGGAAGATGATCAGAACTACCGGCATTTCTATAAAGTTGATAAAGTACTTATAAGGCTGCATATAAACCTCCAATGTATCCGGATTGACAGCAAATCCGTCAGAAACCAATGTACGGATTACAAATGCCAAAAAGAATACAAGGAAGAAAATAGTATTATTCAATACTGCACGGCGACACTTATCAGTCAGTTCCTTATCCGCTATATTATTAATGAAATAGAGCGAACCCAATACACGTGCCAAGAAGAAGACAGCCAATCCGAGAATAACATTCCAGATATTAGTCAACGCGTCCAGCCCGTGCCATCCATTTCCCCAATGACTGATAACCGGCATAATCGTATCCGTCATATTCGCCTTATTGATATAGAAATCAGAACCGGTGAAGAAAGTAGCAACTGCTCCACCCAGCAACAGAGGTCCTACTACCCCATTAATTACCAAGAAAGTCTGATAGGTCTTTTTCCCCAGCAAATTCCCTGCCTTGCTCTGGAACTCGTAACTCACAGCCTGCAACACAAAACTGAAAAGAATAATCATCCAAAGCCAATAAGCCCCACCGAAACTGGTACTGTAAAACAATGGGAACGAAGCAAAGAAAGCACCTCCGAACGTCACCAGCGTAGTAAACGTAAACTCCCACTTGCGTCCGGTAGAGTTCACCATCATCTTACGATGTTCCTCCGTCTTACCCAAACAGAACAACAAAGAATTTCCTCCCTGCACAAATAATAAAAATACAAGTATGGCCCCCAGCAAGGAAACGACCAGCCACCAATATTGTTGTAGAAATATATACATAATATGTAAGTATTAAGTTTTAAGTATTAAGTATTAGCTCAAGTTATAAGCAATATATAGTATCAAGTAATAAGTAATAGATAATAAGTAATAACGTCAACCATAATGACAAATCAGCCAGCAGCTACGATTAATACTTAATACTTATTACTTAATACCTATTACCTATTACTTATCTCTTCTTCCGGTCCTTTCTTAATCGCCTTCACCATAATCCCTATCTCCGCAATCAGCATTACGGTAAACAAGATGAGGAAGATAAAGAAAGTAGCCTGAACGGAGCCTACATCCAATTTAGAGATAGCCGCCGATGTAGGAAGCATATCGCGGATAGCCCAAGGCTGACGACCGCATTCGGCAACTACCCAACCTGCCTGTCCGGCAATGTAAGCCAAAGGAATAGTCAGCAGAGCGATCCAATGCATCCAGCGCATCTTACTCAAATCTTTCTTATATATAAAGAAGAGCACAACGATGAAGAAAAGGATAAAATATCCGCCCAGGATAACCATTATACGGAAAGCGTAGAAGTTCAGAGGAACATTCGGAACCAGCTGATTTACATCTTTAATATATCCGTATCCGAAGTATGGCATATTCTCCTGCAAAACCTGATAGGCAACAGCGGCATCTTCCTCGTGTCCGGCGCTCTTCGCTGCACGATAAGCAGCCAGCGCTCCGATAGCGGTCTTACCCCGCTCTATCTTTTCGGCTGCCGACAAAGCAGTCGTACCGTCTTTCAGCTGATAGCCGCCTTCGATAATATTGGTAATTCCGGGGACATATCCGTCCACATCCCGCTCGGCAAGGAACGAAAGCATACTGGGTATCTCAATCCGAAACAGGAAAGGGTCTTTACCATCATTGTAAGTCTTCTTTTCGGGATTCAGCATTCCGATTCCTACCAGACCTACGTTGGTTCCTCCTTCATAAAGTCCTTCTACAGCCGCCAGTTTCATCGGCTGGGTCTGTGCAATCTGATAGCCGGAACCATCGCCCGTCCATACAGCCAGCAGCGAAGCAACCAGTCCGAAGATGGCACCGATCTTTATACTTGCAAGCGCAAACTCACGATTACGTTTCTTCAGCAGAAACCAACAACTGATTCCTACAACGAACACACCACCAAGTACCCATCCGGACAATACCGTATGAAAGAACTTGTTGACCGCTACAGGCGAAGTTGCCACCGCCCAGAAATCTACCATCTCATTACGCACCGTATCAGGATTGAACTCCATACCTACCGGATGCTGCATCCACGCGTTTGCAACGAGAATCCACCAAGCGGAAATCGTAGCACCCAGACCAGTCAGCCAGGTAGAAGCAAGGTGGAAGCGTTTGCTCACCTTATCCCATCCGAAGAACATGACAGCGATAAACGTGGCTTCCATAAAGAACGCCAGAATACCTTCGATGGCAAGCGGCGCACCGAAAATATCACCTACAAACCAAGAATAATTACTCCAGTTCGTACCAAACTCAAACTCCAGAATCAATCCTGTCGCCACACCGATGGCGAAGTTAATACCGAAAAGTTTCATCCAGAACTTGGCAGTCCGCTTCCAAAATTCATTGCCTGTTTTATAATACAGCGTCTCCATTATTCCCATCACCACAGCCAATCCGAGGGTGAGTGGAACGAAAATCCAGTGGTACATGGCTGTCATCGCAAATTGGGCTCTCGACCAATCGATCAGCGAGGTGTCAATACTTTCAATCA
>PPYF01267254.1_pt1 | contig 37424 bp, 29 predicted proteins | sample 1559871 | NCBI WGS metagenome assembly PPYF01 (sample SAMN08240021, study PRJNA423297) | Human gut metagenome, whole genome shotgun sequencing project.
GGTTCGGGGAGGGGAGGAGGAAGCCCTTCTTCAGAAGGGTTCCTCCTCCCCTCCCCGATTCCTGTTTTATCCCTTGGGTACGACGATTCCCTGTTGGGCGGCCCAGAGATTGATGTCCTCCTTGCGGATGGCGGCGGCCATCATGCCGGGGAAGAGGTCGGGGGTGCAGGCGAAGGACGGGACGCCGAGCGCGGCGAGCTTGGCGGCGAGCTCCTTGTCATAGAAGGGCTTGCCCTCGTTGCTCAGGGCGAGGAGGGCGATGACCTGCACGCCGGACTGCACCAGATCGTTCGCCCGTTGCAGGAGGTTGCGCTCCACGCCGCCTTCGTACAGGTCCGAAATGAGCACCATGATGGTGTTGCGGGGATCGCGAATCAGCGTCTGGCAGTAGCCCACCGCCCGGTTGATGTCCGTCCCGCCGCCGAGCTGCACGCCGAACAGCAGCTCCACCGGATCGTCGAGCTGCTCCGTCATGTCCACCACCGAAGTGTCGAAGACCACCAGATGCGTCTTGACGGCGGGCATGGAAGCCATCACCGCCCCGAAAATGCTCGAATAGACCACCGACGCCGCCATCGAGCCGCTCTGGTCGATGCACAGGATGATCTCCCGCTGGACCCGCTGCGACTTCCTGCCGAAGCCGATCAGCGTCTCGGGGATGATGGTCTGATAGTCCCGCTGCCAGTGCCGCAGGTTCGCCCGGATCGTGCGGTTCCAGTCGATTTCGGCATGCCGGGGACGCCGGTTGCGGACCGCGCGGTTCAACGCGCCGCTGACCGCCGAACGCATCGGCTCCTCAAGCTGTTTCATCAGTTCGTCCACAACCTTGCGGACCACCAGCCGGGCGGTTTCCTTCGTCTTTTCCGGGATGACCCCGCTCAGGGACACCAGCGTGGCGACAAGGTCCACGTCCGGCTGCACGTTTTCGAGCATCTCCGGCTGGAGAAGCATGCTGTGCAGGTTCAGGCGATCAAAGGCGTCCTTCTGCATGACCTGCACGACCGGGGAGGGGAAGAACCGCCGGATGTCTCCGAGCCAGCGGGCCACGTGCGGCGAAGAGCCTTCGCTGCCGCCCCGGCGGCGCAGGCTGTGGCGGCTTTCGTCGTCGTAGAGGGCCGACAGCGCCGCGTCCATCGCCACGTCTTCGGCATGCAGTCCGCCGCAGGCGTTGTCCGCCTCCTCGCCGAGCACCAGACGCCAGCGCCGCAGGTGTTCCGTCGCCGTGTCCGTAGGTCTGTCCTGATCGTTCATCGCATCCTCCGCCTTCATGACTGTTCCGCAAGCCCGAGCAGACGCCGCAGCAACGGGATGGGCAGGGCCGCCCGCGCCGGGTCCCAGGGGACTTCCTGTTCTTTCGCCGCGCTGCCGCCGCCGGGACGTCCGGCGCGTTCCCCGAGCCGACGGCGTTCCGGCGCGGAAAAGCCGGAGAAGGTACGGCGCAGCATGGGCAGAATCTGGACGAAATGATCGTCGGTCAGCCCGTCCAGCCAGCGCGCCAGCACGTCCCACAACGCGTCGTCGTGCAGCAGCACCAGCGCGCTCTGGTTGAGGAAGCCGTCGATCCACGCCGCCGCCGCGGCGGGCGCGGAGGCCGCCGAAAGGGCGAGGCTCATCTGTTGGGCGACCTCGTCCGTGTCGAGGCGCTGTTCCTCGAACAGAAAACGGACGGCGAGCCCGCGCAGGAGTTCGTGGACCGGGCCGTCGCGCAGGGCCGTCCGACGCAGCGCGGCGAGCCATTCCTCCCAGAGCGGTTCGTCGAGCAGACGGATGGCGTTGTGCGCGGCGATGATGCGTTTCCGCATGGCGGCGGCGCTTTCCTCGTCCAGCGAGGTGCAGGCGCCGGGCAGGCCGATGGCGGCGCGGGGCACCAGCCCCTCCAGCACGCGGACGACCATTCCGGCGTCGGTTTGCCGCACGTTGCCGTAGCGGGCGATGGACGCCAGTGCGGGCAGGCCGTCGAGAAGCTGCGCCACGTCGTCGGTCGTGGCGGCCTTTTCCTCCAGCATCCGCGTGGCGTGGCCCACGGCGTCCGGCAGGTCCGCGAGCAGGATGGCGTTGACCAGTTCCGTCAGTTCCAGCAGTCCCGCCGTGTCGGCCGTGTCCACGGCTTTGGCCGTGGCGGCCTCGGTGATGGTGTTGCCCCAGCGTCCGGCGGAAATCACGGCGACGGCGAGTTCGGGCGTCCACTGCGTTTCCCAACGTTCGTGGAACGTGCCCTTGGCCCCGCGTCCGCCGGAGGACGGCGAGCCCCATGCGATGCCGAGCAGGCGCAGACGGTGCAGGAGGTGGCTGCGCGCGAGATCGTTGGGCTGGCGCAGGTCGAGGTCCAGCACCTTCTGGGAGGCTTCGGGCTTCAGGCGCAGGCTTTTCTGCTGGCGTTCGAGGTCGCGTTGCAGGGGGACGGTGGGCGTGGCCTCGGGGACCGCCCCGAGCCGGTCGCCCACGATGAGCCGCTGTTCGATAAGGCGGAGCGGCGTGTTTTCGCCCATGCACACGATGGCTTGCAGAGCCTCGTACAGCTCCTCCAGTCCGGGGCGGGTGCGTTCGCGCATGGCGGCCAGCGATTCGGCCAGCCGGGCGGCTTCGATGACGTGTGCGGACGAGCAGTCCATGTCCCGTTCGCGGAACAGGCGCGCCGCGCGGGTCAGCCAGCCGACGGCCCGGTCGCCGTCGCCGCTGCGCCACAGGTGTTCGTACCATGCGGGAGAGGAGACGCCCGCGCCGTAGCCGCTCCGGCTGCTCAGGTTGGCGTAGGTCCACGGGGTCCACGTCGCCGCAACCTTCATTCTGGGCAGGCCCTTGAGCAGATCGGCGTCCTGTTTGGCGGGAATCCGGGCTTCGAGGGCGGGCACGTGCCACGCGCCGCAGACCACCGCGATGCGCTCGAATCCTTCCTTTTTCGCCTGCCGCAGGCATTTGCGCATGTGCGCTTCCCGCATGGCCTCGCGCCGGGCTTCGCGTTCGGAACGTTCGCGGCGGGGCGCTTCCGCGCGCAGGGTGGTCATGGCTTCGCGGATGGCCTCGAACAGTTCCAGTCCGTCGAGGCGTTCCTCGACCATCTGGTTCCACCACGCCTCGCCGTCGGCGTACCCGGCGGCGCGTCCGAGCCAGTCGAGGGGATCGTCGGAGATTTCCGACGCGTCCTCCGGCATGTCGTCTTCCGTGTCCTCCCGGTCTTCCGGGGCGTCCGGGACAGCGGGGGCGTCGGAAGGCGTCCCGACGGGTTCGGGCGCGTCGGACGCGTCCGCGTTCGGGGGAGCGGATTCGGCGAGGGCTTTCGCCGCTTCCTCTTCCGCGGCGGCGTCTTCCTCTTCCCACGCCTTGTTCAGTGCGAACAGGTGCGTGACGGGCAGGTCCATGAACCGGACGGGGATCGCCCGGCGCAGGCCGTAGCCGAGCGCCTGCCATTCGGGGGAGAACTCGGCGAAGGGGTAGAACGCGGCGCGGCGCGGTTCGTCCGGGGCGTACACGAGCAGGGCCACGGGCGGGCGCATGGTTTCTTCGGTCAGGAGCGGCAGCACGGATTCGCCGTCCGGCGGTCCCTCGACGAGCAGGCAGTCCGGTTGCAGGGCTTCCAGCGCGCGCAGCAGGCTGCGGGCGCATCCCGGCCCGTGATGGCGGATGCCAAAGAGGCGTACGGTCTGATCAGGCATGGCGGAGCCTTTTTCGCTGGTTGTATCGGGAAGGGGTGCGGCGTCGCGCCCGTTTCGTCGCGGGAGGACGCGGCCTCCCGCGGTTCCGTCAATCCACTTCGCGGCAGGCGCGGTAAAGGTCCTTCCAGTCGGAGCGTTCCTTGACCACGGTTTCGAGGTATTCGCGCCAGACCACGTCGTCCTGCACGGGGTCCTTGACCACGGCGCCGACGAGGCTTGCGGCGATGTCGCGGGCGTGCAGCGCGCCGTCTCCGAAATGGGCGGCGAGGGCCATGCCGCTGTTGAGGACGGAGATGGCTTCCGCCGTGCTCATGGTGCCGGTGGGGGACTTGAGCTTGGTCTTGCCGTCCTCGGTCTTGCCGTTGCGCAGTTCGCGGAAAATCCGCACCACGCGGCGCACTTCGGCCAGCGCCGGAGGTTCGGCGGGCAGTTCGAGGGCGCGGCCCATTTCCGTGACGCGCTTGGATACGATGCGGATTTCTTCGTCCTCGGTGGCGGGTACGGGCAGGATGACCGTGTTGAAGCGCCGCTTGAGCGCGGAGGAGAGTTCGTTGACGCCCTTGTCGCGGTTGTTCGCGGTGGCGATGACGTTGAAGCCGCGCACGGCCTGCACTTCCTCGTTGAGTTCGGGGATGGGGAGGGTTTTTTCCGACAGGATGGTGATCAGCGTGTCCTGCACGTCGGCGGGGATGCGGGTCAGCTCCTCGATGCGGGCGATGCGGCCCTGCGCCATGGCGCGCATGAGGGGGCTTTCCACCAGCGCGGCGCGGGACGGGCCTTTGGAGAGCAGTTCGGCGTAGTTCCAGCCGTAGCGCATCTGCTCTTCGCTGGTGCCCGCCGTGCCCTGAATGATGCGGGTGGAGTCGCCGCTGATCGCCGCCGCGAGGTGTTCCGACACCCACGACTTGGCCGTGCCGGGCACGCCGTAGAGCAGAAGCGCCCGGTCCGTGGCCAGCGTGGCGACGGCGGTTTCGATGATCCGGCGGTTCCCGATGTATTTGGGCGTCACGGTGAAGCCGTTTTCCAGTTCGCCGCCGAGCAGGTAGGTGCAGACGGCCCACGGCGACAGTTCCCAGTTGGCGGGGCGCTGGCGGGCATCGGTCTTTTTGAGTTCTTCCAGTTCCTCGGCGAACTGCTGTTCCGCGTGGCGGCGCAGCTTGCCGGCTTCGTTGGCGGTATCCGTGTTCATGATGCGTTCTCTCCGGCAAAGTAGTGGTAAAGGGTCTTGCGGACGTTGTCGGCGGCGGCCAGCCTGGTATAGACCGAGGGATTGCAGGGCAGCCCTTCGGCGTCGCGGGGCCAGTCCTCCATCGCCTTGTCCTTCAGGGAGGCGGGCAACAGCCTGAGCAGCGATCCGGCGATCCGGTACAGGACGCCGCCGGCCCCGTAGAAGCCCGTCAGGCCGTCTTCCGTCAGGTATTTCGCCCAGAAATGGACGCGCGCAAGCAGTTTGCGGCCTCCTTCCTCGGAAAAGGCCGCGCCTTCGCCCCACGGGATGGCGGCCACGTAGGCGAACGCCGTGAGCTTTTCGGCGTTTTCGGCGGCGAATCTGGCGGGCGAGTCCAGCGTTCCGGGGTAGGGGAAGCGGTCCAGCACGGCGGCTTCGCGCTCGGCGAGGGGCAGGACGGCGATGAGCCCGAGGACGTCGAACGGCAGGTTGCCCGTGACGCCGGGCATCCGGTCCCCGGAAAGGCGGTCGAGGAAGGCTTTGGCCCAGCGCGGGTCGTTCTCCCGGCGGATGCCTTCCCGCCAGGCGCGGAGCAGGGCGAGGGTCCAGTCGCCTTGCTGCGACCACTCGATCAGCTCCTTCGGGGTGAGGCCGGTGTGCCGCTCCCACCACGACAGCGGTGTGGTGCGGGCGATCTGGTAGAGCCACCAGCCGCGTTGCCCGAGCTGTTCGTATTGGGGTTTCTTTTCCTCCAGCATGTCCTTTTTCCACGCGGGATCGAAGGTTTCCGGCGGGATGATTTCGGGCAGGGCTGGACCGGACAACGCACCGGCGACGCGGCCGAGCAGACCTTTCCTGCGGTCGGGAAGGGCGACGCAGGCGGCGAGGCGTTCGCTCATCCGGCGGGCGTAGCCGCTTTCCGGCAGGCAAGAGAGCAGGAGCGCGGCGATCCGCCGGACCTCCTTGCTGCGGTCCTTGGCGAGCAGGGTTTCGAGGAAGGGCTCGTCCTCAAGGCTCAGGCCCTCCTCAAGGCATTCCGCGAAGTCGGCGCGTTCCTTGGCGTCGGACGAGCCGAGCGCCTCTTCAAACAGGGCGCGGCCCTTCGCCGGGTCTTGTCTGCGGACGCCGTTCAGGTAGGCCTTGCGCTGGGCCGGGGCCCCGTGCTCCCAGACCTCGGGATCGAGCGCGCCCTCCGCGTCGGTGGCGAAGAGGTTCCATGCGGGGTTCTGCGTGCCGAGCCAGCGTCCGCGCTCTCCGGCGACGGCGGCGACGGGTTCGCGCAGGGTCGTGATGCGGCGTCCGAAGGCGAGCGCCTGCGGCAGCAGCGCGGGCGGCAGCACGCGCCCGGCGCGTTTCATGAGCCGCAGGGCTTCGGCGCACTGGCCCACGGCGCTGTCGGTGAAAAGCTGGCGCAACAGGTCGATGATGCCTTCGTCGTCCACGATCCGGCGGGTTTCGGGCGGGCAGCGGGGCGGAGCGAACGATTCCGTGCGGGGAGGCAGATGGCCCGCCAGCCCGCAGACGGCCTGCGCCCCGGCGGCGCGCAGCAGACGGAGCGCGTCGCCGTTCCCGGAGTCGTCCTTCGCGGCGGCGAGATCGCGCATGAGCGTGCCGACGGCGTCGTCGTCCACGGGAAGTTCGGGGGGACGCTTGTCCGTGCCGAGCAGGGCCTGCATGGCGAGAAACGGCATGGCGTTCATAGGCCGACTCCTTCACGCCAGAGGGGCGCGCCGGACGCGCCGGGCTCCCACGCGCTGACGGGGCGGAGCCGGAGGCCGTCCCATTCGCCCCAGACGCTCAGGGGGGACCCGCCGCCCTGCGCGAGCAGCCGCCAGCCGTCGTTTTCCTCCAGTTCCAGCGGCAGGCAGTCGCCTTCGGGCGTCTGGAGGTACCAGACGTCATCCTTCCGGGAGGGGATGCCGTCGCTGACGAGCATGGGCAAAGGCCACAGCCACGGCTGCGCGGCGACCCTCCGGGCCATGTCTTCCAGCGCGGCGCGCAGGGGGACCGTAGGGACGGGAGCCGTACCGGACAGGACCGGGGCTTCGGCGGCGATGGCCCGCAACGGGGCCGCGCCCGGATAGAAGGCCAGCGTCAGGGAGACGAGGCTTCCGGGGAGGAACGACTGATCGAACTGCTTTCCGCCGTGCGAGAAATCCAGCAGGAGGGCCGTGCGTCCGTGGGCCTGCCCGCGCAGCCAGACGCGGCGGCTCCACAGCTTGTCTTCTTCGAGATGGCTTACGCCGAGCACCAGCCACTCGTCCCGCACGCGTTCGCCGGAAGCGAGCACGGTATCCTTGTCCGGGGCCAGCCCGAGGGCGGCGCGGATGTCCTGTTGTTCTGCGGGAGGAAGGGCGTCGATGCGCCGGAACGCGTCGATGAGGAGCTGGAACTGTCCGAACTGGGCCAGCAGGATTTGCGTCCAGTCGCCGGGCGTCCAGCCGCCCCGGGAGAAGGTGACGCCGTGCAGGGAACGCAGGCGGGCGGCGATGCCGGGAAGCTGGGCGTCCACCATGCGCGCCGCCGTTTCCTCGGCCCAGCGGCTGTCGTTCTCAAGCTGGTCGAGGCCGTGGCGCACGATGTCGCACATCCAGCGCTCCAGATCGTCCAGTCCGGCGGCCATGCGTCTGAGGCGGGAGGCTTCGCGTCTGGCTGCGGCGGCGGGATCGGCGGGCTGGCCCTTTTCCTTTTTTTCTTCCTGCCGGGCGGCGCGTTTCTGGCGGGAGTCCAGCCACTCCTTCACCCAGTCCGGGGCTTCGCCGCGCGAGAACGAGGCCTCGTGCGCGAGGCGCAGCAGGAGCAGGGCCAGCGCGTGCTTGCAGGGAAATTTGCGGCTCGGGCAACTGCATTTGAAGGTCGGGCCGGAGAGTTCGACCTCGACCTGATACGGCTTCGCGCCGCTGCCCTTGCATTCGCCCCACACCACCGCGTCGTCGAAGCCGAGGGTGGGCCATTTGCCGGGCGCAACCAGCCCGCGCGCCGCCTTGACCGAAGAATCGTCCGGCGCAAGGGCCAGTACGGATTCAGTGGTAAGTTCCATCGTCTTTCCTGGTTGTTGGCCGTTGGGGAACGGGAAGCCCGGCGGGAGACCCGCGACGCCGCGGGGTCGCCCTCGGGGCTTTTCTCATCTCTTCGTCTCCTGACATAGAAGCGGGGAGAGGGCAAGACGCTTTTGGGCCGATGCCCGGGGGCATGCCGCGGGAAAGCGTCTTGCCGTTACGGCCTCCGCAGCAGGCGCGCGAGTACGGCGGTGAGGATGCCGAATACGGAGATGAGGGCGAACGACCAGCGCAGGCTGGAGGCGTGGGCGATGAACCCGATGACCGGCGGGCAGAGCAGGAACCCGAGGAAGCCGATGGTCGAAACCACGGCCAGCGCCACGCTCGGGGGCATGATCCGCGACTTGCCCGCCATGCTGTAGCACACCGGCACCACCGAGGCCGTGCCGAAGCCGACCAGCCCGAGGCCGACCGAGGCGGTCGCCACATGGGGAAACAGTACGGCGGTCAGCAGGCCCGCGGCGATGAGCGTGCCGCTGACCTGCAACACGCGGATCACCCCGAACCGGGTCACGAGCCCGTCCGCGAGGAACCGGCCGCAGACCATCGTGCACATGTAGGAGATGTAGCCGAGCCGGATCAGCTCCGGCGACGGTTTGATGATCGCCTCGTAGTAGACCGCGCTCCAGTCGTACATGGTCCCTTCGCTCGCCATGCAGCCGAAGGCGATCAGGCCGAGCAGGACGACGTAGGGATCGAGCCTGCCTTTCGGACGCCGCTGGCCCTGCGGCGCGGCGCGCGCCTTGTCGCGGGGCAGGGTGAAACGGTGCATCGTCACGATGATCCCGAGGGCCACGGCGAAGATGAAGCAGAAATGCAGGCGCGGGCTGACCGCGAAGCCCGCGAACAGCGCGCCCACGATCCCGCCCACGAATCCGGCGAGGCTCCACAGGCCGTGGAAGGCCGCCATGATGCTGCGGCGGTACAGCCGTTCCACGCCCACGGCCTGCGTATTCACGGAAATGTTGTGCAGGTTCGCCGCCATGCCGAAAAACACCAGCGTGGCGAAAAGCTGCCAGACCACGGTGGCGAACCCGAGGGCCACCAGCGTGCCCGAATACAGGGAGGCGGCGAGGAGGAGCATCCTCCGGCTGCCGAACCGGCTGACCAGATAGCCGGACAGGGCCATGGCCGACATCTGCCCGACGGGGATGGCGAACAGGACCCCGCCGAGCTGGGCTTCGTTGAGGCCGAGAGCCTGCTTGACGTCGGGGATGCGGGCGGCCCAACTGGCGAAGACCAGCCCTTGAAGGAAGAAAAAGGTCCCGACCGCGAGCCGGTAAACGTTTTTGGGTGCGTGAGGCAATGTAATCAATGACATGGAAGTATCCGTCCTGTAGAAGCGGAACGGTCCTATAGCAAACCGGGCGGTTCGTCCAGCGTTTTGGAGGCCGGAACATCCGCGCGTGTGGGGGAGCGTTTCGGGGCGTGGCGTCATCGCCGTCAGGAAGAGAAGGGGACGGTGTGTTTTTTGTTGCAGAGAGAGGTTTTCCGCAAAAAAGTGCCGTTTTCGGATGTCTTGAGCGGCTGTTGCGGTAGAAACGCCGTGTTGCGGCCAGCGCGTGAGCGGAAAGGGGCTGCAAAAGGACTATGAGATTTGTCTTCTTTTTTATATAAGAAGTTCTGACGGCGAAGCGGAGAGGAGGCGGAGCTTCCTTCCCTCGGTCCGGCGCTTCTCTCATGCGGTCCGCGAAGAGGCCCGGCTTCGGTTTCGCGCGAAAGCCTCGGAGGGCCCGAGAGCGCTTTGCTCAACGCCTTCCGGCCGTTTTGCCGCGGCGACATTTTTATGCAAGGATCATGCATGTTCCAGAAAGAATCTTCCGAAAGACTTCCTTCGTTTCCCCTCGAATCCTCGGAGAAGCTGTGGGAATGGTATATCCCTACGGATCGGCTTTTCCTCAGCAAGGGGGCGCGGTCGGTGCTGGGCATGGAACCCGCCACCATGAGCGAATTCCTTTCCCATACACCCGAAGGGTGTCTGCAATCCCTCTGCGAGCTGCGCGAAGGCGTGATCGCCGGAGAAAAGAGTTTTCTGGAAACCGCGTATCCCGTGGAGAGCCTGTTCGTCCGCGAGCGGCTTTTCGTGCTGGAACGGGACGAAACGGGGCGGGCCATCCGGCTTTTCGGGCAGTATGAAATTTCCTCCGGCACCCTTTCCTACATTCCTCCCGTAAGCACGACGACCAAAGGCCAGATCGGCTTCTGGGTCTGTTCGCTGGAGGACCGCACGGTGCGCTTCGACGCCAAGTGCTCGCTGCTGCTCGGGTATCCCGACGCCGTCTCCCACGTCCTTGAACTGGGCGAGTGGAAACAGCGCCTGCATCCCGAAGATCGCGGCACCTCCTGCCGGTATCAGCTCGTCTTCGAGCAGCCGCTGTTCGGTGACGAGATCACCGACGAACTCCGGGTCCTCCGGGAAGACGGGACGTACACGAAGCTGCTCCTGCGCGGCTCCGTCATCGACCGCGACGGGTTCGGTCGGGCGCGCAGCCTGTCGGGCACCTTGCAGAATTCCGACTTCATCGAGACGCGGCAGGAAATGCAGAAGCCGGAAAACGGCTCCCTGCTTTCCGCGATCAACGCCGCCGGGGACGGCCTGTGGGACTGGAACCCCATTTCCGACGAAGTGTACTACAGCCCCCGCTGGCTCTCCATGCTCGGCTACACCTCGGAGCAGTTCCCCGGAAACCTTGAAACGTGGAAGGCGAAAATCCATCCCGAGGACTTCAAGAAGATCGTGGAGCCGCAGCGCAAGCTGGCGGATTCGCCGAAGTACGGGGACACGTTCGAATGCACCTACCGCCTGATGCGCGCCGACGGGACGTACGCGTGGATTCTCGGGCGCGGCTATGTGACGCACCGGGACGCGAAGGGCCGGGCCACGCGCATCGTGGGCCTGCACACCAATATCACGGCTTCGCAGGCCGACCGGGAATATTTTGAGAACCTCGCCCAGAACGACGCGCTGACGGGCCTGCACAGCCGCACATATTTCGACATCAAGCTGGCGAACATCGAGAACAAGGAAATCCGCCCCCTGAGCGTCATCTCCTGCGACGTCAACGGGTTGAAGCTGGTCAACGACTACATGGGCCACCTCGCCGGGGACAAGCTCCTCCAGACCGTGTCGGCGCTGTGCAAGGAAAGCGTCCGTACCTCCGATTGCGTGGCCCGGATGGGCGGCGACGAAATCGTCATCCTGCTCCCCTCCTGCCCCCGGAACAAGGCCGAGGAAATCCTCGTGAAGCTGCGGGGCAACTTCGACCGGCACAACGCCTGCTCCGACCAGATGCCCGCGCTGGTTTCCTTCGGGCTGGCCTGCGCGGACACGCCCGACGTGCCCGCCTCCACCATTCTCGTGGAGGCCGACCGGAACATGCTCAAGGAAAAGCGGATACAGCGCAAGGAAGCCCACGAACGGATCAAGCGCTGGATCGAACAGAATATGGACGTCGTGGTTTCGCTCGAAGACGACCGTTATTGAGGCGGTCGGCAAACGATTGGAAGGGGCATCCGAAAGGGTGCCCTTTTTCTTTGGGCGGGACCCGTTGAGGGAGGCGGCCTTACTTCTGCGTTTCGAGAACGAGTTCGATGAGTTCTTGCGGTACGGAATCGCCGAACAGTTCCCATACGGGCCGGGTCTTCCGTTTCAGTTCCGCAAGCTGTTCCGGCGTCGGCTCGACGATGCGGACGCCGAGAGCCTCAAGCCGCTCGCGGGCCTGCGGTTCCGACTGGGGCACCAGAATTGTGCGCTGATGGCGCAGGGCGTCCTTCGCCGCTTCCCGCAGCAGGCGTTTGGCCTGCGGGTCCAGCCCGTTCCACCATACCGAATTGGCGCTCAGGATGTGCATCGCGTAGTTGTGACGGGACAGATAGCCGTACCGCAGCGCGTCCGCGTGCCCCGCGTCCCGGAGGATCGAGAGCACGTTGCCCTCGGCGTCCACGACGTCCCGTTTGAGCGCATCGTGGGTTTCCCACCAGGCGAGGGGAAGGGGGCGCATGCCGAGAGCTTTGGCGACCTCGGCCTCGACCGGCGAACATGTCGTTCTGATACGAAGTCCCACCAGATCCTTCGGAGAGCGGATCGGCTTTCGCGTGCTGAAGAAATCCCGGTATCCGTACTCGTTGTACATGATCGGCCGGAGTCCCGCCTCGTCGAATTTCTTTTGAAAGAAGGCCCCGAGCGGCCCCGTGTCGAGGGACGCGTAGAGGGCTTCCTGATGGTTCCCGTCGGTGATGTACGGCAGGTCGAACACCATGAGCGACGGGATCGTCGACGTCAGGTTGGAGCTGGTGCAGGAGGCCATTTCAAGGTTCCCCCGCAATACCTCCCTGAGCATGGCGGCGTCGTTTCCCAGAATATTGTTGGGAAACAGCGCGATGGTGATTTTGTTGCCGGAGCGTTCCGCCGCCAGTTCCGCGAATCGTTTCAGGGCCAGCGTGGTGTGGTGCCCGGAAGGACAAGAATTGGCGATGCGGCAGCGCAGGGCCGGCCCGGTATACGTCGGGTATGCGAGGGCGGCGCCTGCGAAAACGGACAGGCAGAGGAAGCAGCTCCAAAGGCAGGTGGCTTTCATGGTCGTTTCTCCTCGCCCGACGTCTCCAGCGGCTGGAGGGTTCAGCGGGGCTTGAGCATGGACTTGAAGTTGAAGAGGAAAATGCCGAATACGATGGCCGTTCCGGCCACGTCGGCGATGAGCTCCGCATAGAGCAGGCCGTCGGTGCCGAAGCCGAGGCGCGGCAGGATGAAGCAGAGGGGGAGCAGGATGACGAGCTTGCGCATCATGGCCCCGAGCAGCGAGAGCTTGGTGCGCCCGAGCGCCATGAAGGTGCGCTGGCAGGCGTACAGGATGCCGATGAACATCATGCCGCCGAAGTAGATGCGGATGGCGGGCACGGCGATGTCCATGATCCGGGCGGAATCGGTGAACGGCGCGATGAACGCGGCGGGAAAGAGCATGATGAGCCAGCTGATCACGCTGGTGAATCCGAAGGAGCAGGCCAGAATGCGGGTGTAGGTCCCCTTCACGCGTTCGGGGATGCCCGCGCCGTAGTTGTAGCTCATGATGGGCACGGCCCCCTGACACAGCCCGTCCACGGGAAGGCGCAGCAACTGCTCGATGCTGAACAGGACGGTCATGGTGCCGACGTAGTAGTCGTTGCCGTAGTGCTGCATGCCCGCGTTCATGACCAGCGGGACGATGCAGTCCGTCACCTGCACGAAGAAGGGGGAAAGACCGAGCAGGATGACGGGCGTGAGCACCCGGAAATCCAGTCTGAGGAACTGCCTGCGGAAACGCAGGATGGTCTGCTTGCCGAGGAAGAAGGCGAATATCCACGCGGCGCTGACGGTCTGGCTGCAAATCGTGGCCAGCGCCGCGCCCTTGCAGCCCATATCCAGCCCGTAGATGAAGATCGGGTCGAGGACGATGTTGAGGGCCGCCCCGATGAGCACGGTGAGCATGCTCGTCTTGGCGAAGCCCTGCCCGGAAATGTAGTAGTTCAGCCCGAGGGTGAGCTGGACCGCCGGGGTGCCGAGCAGGTACAGCGAAAAGTAGTCCATCGCGTAGCCGATGGTCTGTTCGCTGGCTCCGAACAGAAGCAGGGCCGGACGCATGATCAGGAAGCACAGCCCGGCGAGGACCACGGACATGACCAGCAGGAACACGCAGGACGCGCCGAGGATGCGTTCCGCCTTCTCGTTGTCGCCGCGTCCCATGGCGATGGAGGCGAGCGGCGCGCCGCCCATGCCCGCGAGGAAGGAAAAGGCCGAGATGATCAGGATGACGGGAAACGCGACCCCCAGCCCCGCCAGCGCCAGCGGCCCGACCTCGGGGATTCTGCCCACGAAGATGCGGTCCACGACGTTGTAGAGCAGGTTGACCACCTGTGCCAGAATGCTCGGGATGCCGAACCGCAACAGCAGCCTGCCGATGGGCGCCGTCGCCAGTTCGCCGGCGGAATCCGTGTGAGCCATGATGCCGTCTCCTTACCTCAGGGAATGGCGTCCTCCGAACGGCGGGGCCGTCGAAAAAAGGGCGCACTTCAGGACGCCGACAATCGGAAGATTGTCGGGATGCCGGATACGCGGGCCGTCGCGGGGAGCGGTCCGTTATCGCGTCAGTCGGGAAAAGAAGCCCTCGATGAAAAGGTCGATGGGCGCCGTGTCCAGTTCCAGATTCGCGCGTTGCAGCGCTCCCTCCCAGCCGTACCAGAAGAGGGCCGCAAGTCGGTCGCAATCCAGTTCCGGGGAGAGTTCCCCGGTCTCCTGCGCGAGCCGCAACCCGTGCGCGAGGGCGGCCTGCCAGTCCGCAAAGACCGCCGCAAGCTGGGCGCGGAAGCTCTCCGGCAGCGTGTTGACCTCCTGCGCCAGCTTGCCGACCAGACAGCCGGAGCGGCAGTCCGTCCGCACCATGCCGTCGCGCACTTCGTCGACGAAGGCGCGGAGGCGATCCCGCAGGGGACGGGAGGCGTCCCCGAGGCAGCGCTCCAGCTTCCGAATGACGGAGACCCTGTACCGTTCGACAAGCTCGGTGCCGAACCCTTCCTTCGTCTTGAAATAATAGTAGAAGGAGCACCTCGAAATGCCCGTGCGCTGCAATATCTCGTCCACGCCCACCGCCGAAAAGCCCTTTTCCGTCACGACTTCCGTCCCGGCGATCAGGAGCATTTCGCGGGTCTGGAGCTTGTCGCGGTGTTGCTTGGGAGGGCGTCCCCGGCCTCTGGCGGTCTGTTCGTCGTTTGTCATGGCGCTATTTTTAGACTGGTGTGTATGAAAAATCAACAGAAAAAATCATGCGTTGTTTCAGGTCATTGAGAACTATCACCCGGAGAGGAAAACGGGCGGCGCGTCCGCCGGGAAGGCGGAATGCGGAGCCGTGCCGCGTGTGACGTCGGGAGGCCGAAAAAAGGCCGACGTTGCCCGGTTCGGGGACGTCGGCCTCGGTTGTGAAGGAGAAAAGGGATCAGAGCGTGAAGACGGTGTTCCCGCCGACGACGGTTTCGAGCACGCGGATGTCGCGCAGGGCTTCGGGCGCGCATTCCAGCGGGTTGGCGTCGAGCAGGATGAAGTCGGCGAACTTGCCCGGCTCCAGCGAGCCCCGGTCCTTTTCCTCGAAATGCTGCCACGCGGCGTTGATGGTGTGGGCGCGCAGGGCTTCCCGCACGGAGATGCGCTGGTCGGGGCCGAGGACCTTGCCCGAAGAGGTGAGGCGGTTCACGCAGGCCCAGATGGACAGGAAGGGCTTGACCGGCGTGATCGGCGTGTCGCAGTGCGACGTGCAGACGTAGCCGCGATCGATGGCCGAGCGGATGGGGTCCATGCGCGCGGCGCGTTCCGGCCCGAGGAAGATGTCGCGGTGCCGGTCGCCCCAGTAGTAGACGTGCGGTACGAAGAACGTGGGCGTGAAGCCCGCCTTGCCGAGCCGGTCCAACTGATCGTCCCGAATGGTCTGGGCGTGGATCAGGATGTGACGGCAGCCTTCGCGGGGGTACTTGGCCTGTGCGGCTTCAAGGGCGTCCAGCGCGTCGTCCATGGCCCCGTCGCCGTTCGCATGGATGAGGAACTGCCCGTTCCGGTGCGCCTCTTCGACGATGGCGAAGAGTTCCTCCCGGGAATAGGCGGGGTAGCCCCGGTAATCGGGATCGCCCTTGAACGGGGTATGGTAGGGCTTGGACAGGGAGGCGGTGAAGCCCTGCAACGAGCCGTCGCTCATGATCTTGACGCCGCCGGTGGTCACCTGCCCCTCGAAGTGCAGGCGCGGGTCGTTTCGATCCAGATAGTAGTAGGGGTTGATGTGCGCGCGGACGGCGAGCAGTCCCCGCTCGCAGGTTTCCCGCAGGGCCTCGGCGCTCTCGTAGTCGAGCACGCCCGCGTCCAGCGCGGTGGTGATGCCGCGCGCCGCATAGACCTCCCGCGAGGTTCTGGCGATGTTCTGCACCTGATGTTCGCGGGAAAACACGGGCAGGCGCGGCGAAACCAGATCGAACAGGGCGCGTTCCTCGACTACGCCGTGCAGCGAACCGTCGGCCTCGTGGCGGATGACCCCGCCCTCGGGATCGGGGGTGTCGCGGTCGATGCCCAGCGCGGCGAACCCGGCGCTGTTCAGCGCCCCGAAGTGGATGGAAATATGCTGTACGAGGATGGGATGTTCGGTGCTGACGGAATCGAGTTCCGCACGGGTGGGGAAGCGTTTTTCCTCCATCAGCGTGTCGTCGAAGCCGTAGGACAGAATCCATTCCCCGGCGGGCGTCTTCGCGGCGCGTTCGCGCAGCCGGGAGAGGCAGTCCTCAAGCGTGCGGCAGGTGCCGATGGGCGGGGAATTGAGGTCTTCCCAGTCCAGCATCGACGCCGTGAGCAGGATATGCCCGTGCGCGTCGTAAAAGCCGGGCATGACGGTTTTCCCTTCCATGTCGCGGCGGACCGTGTCCGGGCCGATGAAGGGGGCGAGGTCTTCGAGGGTGCCCACGGCGAGGATGCGGTCCCCGTCGAGCGCGATGGCCGAGGCCACGGTATCGTGCGCGTCCAGCGTCAGGATGACGGCGTTGAACAGCAGTCGGCTGGCATAAGGCATAGGCGGACTCCTTGCGGATCAGAGGCGGTTGGTCCGGGGCGCGTGACGCTCGGGGCGATGCCGTGAGCGCCGTCGGAGCGAGCCGGACGGGCAAGAGGTTTGGTATGTGGTTCCGGCCCCGACGTTCGCGGAGCGGAACGGCTGGCGGAAACGGCGCGGAACGCGGGAGCGGGGACGGGCGTCCTCCCCCGCCGGAAACCGCGCCGCCGCACGTTCGCCGGGCCGCTTCCGAAACGGCTTGCGGCCCGGCGATGCGGCTAGAGCGCCGGCTTTCGTATCAGCTTGAGGAAGTGCATGATGATGGGGATGCCGACGGCCATGCCCAGGAAAATCCACGCGAGGGGGAAGCTCTCGCTCGGTGCGAAGGGCATGGATACCGTGACCGTCGTGTCGAAGATGAACAGCAGGCAGACGTTCATGACGCCGATTTCCACGGCCACGGGAGTACGGAATTCGGGATCGGCGATGCGCAGGAGCAGCAGGCCCGACGCGGCCGTGCCCGTGCAGTAGCCGAACAGGGCGAGGCAGCGCTCGAAGCCGTATTCGGGGGAGCGGCGTCCGAACCACAGGCACAGGGCGAGGGTGACGGCGGTGGCCACGACGATCGACAGCACGAAGGGCATGAGGATGTCCTGAAGGCTGCTGAACCGGATGCCCATGAATACGGAACAGATCATGAAGTCCACCGTCATGTTGGTGATGCGGTGGCAGGTTTCGTTGTCGAGCAGGGTGTTGATGCGGCGGGCCTTCATGAACTTGCGCACGCCCATCGCCACGAGCATGCCCCAGAAGAACAGCATGCCGAAACCGAGCCCCCTGAGGGCCTGCGGCGCGTACAGGGTCCAGGCCACGGCCACGAGATAGGCGAGGCCGTAGGTGGCGGCCATGAGGCCCATGTGGAACCCGAACGAGTCGATGTTCGCGGGGTGCGTGGTGCTGAAGGCGCAGGACGGATTGTCGCCCTCGTCGCGCAGGCCGCGCAGCAGGCAGCGGGGCAGGCCCTTGCTGTCCTCGCAGGCGGCCCAGCCCTTCTTGATCCCGTACAGGGCCAGCGGCACGCCCACCAGACCGGCGACGAGGAAGCCCACGGCGGCGAAGGCCAGCCCCGTGTTGACGGCGTTGGCGGTCTTATAGGTGGTTTCCCAGATGGTGGCGTAGGCCTGCGTCTGACCCGGTCCCTGCGTGAAGCCCGAGCCGAGCAGGTAGCCGTTGACGGTGTCGAACCGCCCGCCGAAGAGGTCGGCCCAGGCGGCGAAGATGCCCTTGCCGAGCAGGGCCTGAATGCAGAACATCATGGTGAACAGCAGGGCGATCCACAGCGCCCCGCGCAGGACGACCTTGCTGTTGTCCGTTTTCCGGGCGGATTCGAGGAACCCGATGCCGACGAAGCCGAAGGCGAACAGGTGGAAGGTGAGCGTGCCGAACGGGGCCTGATCGATTGCCTTCCAGCCTTCCGTGGTCGGCACGCCGAGCCATCCGGCGTTGATGAGCACGAAGCCGATGAGCCCGCCGATCAGGGACGCGGGAAACAGTATCCGTTGAAGAAACGGAACTTTCGCCCGGAGGTAGGTCCCGAGCATGAGCAGGATGCCGATCCAGATGAAGGCCACGATGGACGGAAAAAACGATGCTTCCATAAAAACTCCTCTCCCGTAATGTTTGTGCGGTCCGGCGACCGTAAGCGGCGTTGAACACCGGCGGCGTCCGTATGGTCCCCTCCTCGGGACGCCGTTGGGGATTGTTCACTAAAAGAACGCGATACGCAAGCACGGCGGCGGCAAAACACGGCTCCTCGGTCCGCGGTTCCGCCCGATGTCCGGCGGTGCGTCGGAAAAAAGGGGAAGGGCGGCGGTGCGCGGGAGAACGTCGGGACGGGAAGGAGGATGCGGGCGAGGAAAGGCGGCGGGGAACGGTCCGTTCTCCCGCCGCCGTGCGGAAGGCTAGTTGAGCGATTCGATCGGCGTGTAGGTGCCGTCGGGATTGGGACGGAACACGTAATGCTCTTTCAGGTAGATGATGTCGGTGCGGTGGACGGATTCCAGCTCGGCGAGGATGGCCGCGCGGGCCACGATGTTGGCCCCGGCAGACTTGGCCAGCGTTTCCAGCGCCTCAAGGGATTCGCCGGTGGCGATCACGTCGTCGATGAGGGCCACGCGTTTGCCCTTGAGCTTTTCGGCTTCGCAGCCGTCCAGCCAGAGGTGCTGTTCCTTCTGGGTGGTGACGGAACGGACGGAGTGGGAAACGGGGTTCTGCATGTAGGGCTTACGGCTCTTTCTGGCGACGACGAAGTCCTTCATGCCCATCAGGCGGCTGAGTTCGTAGGTGAGACAGATGCCCTTGGCTTCGGCGGTCATGAGCACGTCCACTTCGGGGAGGCGCTTCAGAAGCTCGGGGGCCACGGTACGGATCAGCTCGGTGTCCGAGAGCACCACGAAGCTGGCCAGCGCCAGATTTTCGCCCACCTGCACATACGGCAATTTTCTTTTTAACCCCATGATTTCAAAATCAAAATACTTCATCTCTCCTCCGGTCGAATACGGGTGCGGACCCGATGGTTTCAAAAAGGCGGCGTGCGCCGTTTCAACCTATGATTTTTTCCCGTTTCGGGCAAGAATCATGCCCCGCCGTCCTCCGCCCGGATCGGAGAAGCCGTCAGAGACGCCGCGCCGGGCGCATTCCCGCATGCCGCCGAATGGAGAGAAGGCCAGCGAAACCCGGATGCACCAAAAGACGAACGGCCGCTCGGCGGAAAGCGTTTCGCCGTACTGGTCGCCTGTGGATTGGAATAAGCGTCCTCAGGACGATGCGTTATTGTTGCCTGTAACCAGCATCATTTTTAGTATGAATGCTTTTGAGAATATTTATTCATTTTCATAGGGCATTATACTTTTATTGTTTGCTCTGCCCATATAAATCAGCTCATGCCTGCTGTTGATGTTCATGCGCTTGTGTATGTTTCTGATATGCGTTTCCAGTGTCAGCGGCGATATTGACAACATATCGCAGATGGTCTCTTCAGATATTTTTTTGGAGAGCAAGGCCGCAATGACGGACTGTTGGGGCGTAAGGCCCTTTGACGCAAAGAAGTCAAGCAAGGCATCATCTTCCTGTGATGCCTTTTCTATATATTGCATGGAATATCGCGCCTGATAGAGCCAGAACGTACAGGCTCCGCAACTGGACAACAAGACGATGAGCAAGGATATGAATAAAATATCCAGCCCCTGGACGCCGTAGGCGCTGAAGAGGTTTAGCGAACAGACTTGGGCTCCTGCCCAGAAGGCGAGGCTCATATATCCCAGACAGGCATAGAGAGTCTTCTTTTGGTTGCTGGGGAGGCGTGCGGACATGGCCGATACGGCCACGAAAAGATACACGGCGAGAAGGCCAAAGCCGAGGCGCAGGCCCACAAGCGACAAGCCCGGAGACTCGCCGTGCAGAATTGGCCAAGCGGCATATCCGCAGAGCAGAAACGGCACGACAAGCAGCAAGGCTTGATAAATATCTTTTTTCAGAGGGAGTTTCAGGAAGGCGATGGCAAGGAGTCCCCCCATGCCGAAGAGCAGTGTCAGCATAAGGGGAGCGGGCTCACCCATCGGGCGCAAAAAAATGACGAGACCGTAAAAGACTCCGGCGCTGAAACTGATGCCGGAGGCGGCACAGATCAACAGGTTCAAATGTTTCGTATGATGGCGGCAAAAGAATGTCGTGAGTCTGAATATTTTCTTTTCTTCATGGTCGTCTTCCGCCTGTTGGACATGGGGAAGCAAAAAACGGCTCAGGCTCAGGGAAATGACGCAGAGAGCCAACGCCGTCGCAGGATAGAAATGAATAAAGCTGTTCATGACGGTCGAAAAAACGAAACTTCCGCCGATGATGGAAATGACGCTGCGATACGGGATTACGGCGAGGCTCTGGAGCCACGCGAGAAGCATTATGGCGGACCCCGTCCCTGAGGTGGCAAGAACGATCACATTGAGCATATTGTATTCCTCCTGAGGTGGTACAGGGAGGGAAACAAGGAGTGAAAACATGCACAATGTGGCGATGGACGCCAGCCAGCCCTGGCTAGCCTTGCGGAAAAAGGGCTCTATGCTGCGGTCCATCAAAAAGAACACTATAAATGTGAGACTTACGAAGAGGAACAAATGGATTGAGTCGTCGAGTTCGCCCGGAAAGGCCGATTGCTTGGCGTCGAGCGAGATAGTCAAAATCTGCCAATGCCAGACGATGAAGAAGCCTATCCCGCATAGCTCCCGCCAGTAGGGGAAGGAGCGAAACAGGAAACTGGAAGAGCCGTCCGTTTGCCGGTGCTCTGATGGGCTTTTTTTACGCATAAGGGAGTATAGCTTTTATGATTGTTTAATCTATGAAAATAACACGCTCTTTTAGTATATACCTCTTTCCGGTATTCACTGAATGCGTACTGGAAACCGGGATTTTGCATCAAAAGCTGCCCGTAAAAGCGAATGTCTATTGATTTTTTAGCGCAGTTGTCTTTAAAAATACAAGTAGTGATGTTGTTTCTTTTTTCCCAATGCGGAAGGCCGGCCACGTTGAACACCTGTTGGGGAACGGGAACAGTGCGCTTCAAACATCATTTCAAACGAGGAGATAGTTATGAAAAAGATGTTTTGTCGTCAACTGCTTGCATGTTTTTGCCTTGTGGGGGTCGCTCTCGCCTCTCCCGCCTTTGCCGCATACGACGGGCCGAAATTCAGCTTCCGCGTTGCCCACACGACCCCTCCGGGCAACCATATCACCTTGGCCTTTGAAAAGTTCAAGGAACTTGTCGAAAAGAAAAGTGACGGCAGGATTTCCGTTCAGATTTTCCCCAATGCGATGCTGGGCAGCGACCGTGTCCTCATGGAAGGCGCCCAGAAAGGAAGCCTTGAGATGGCGGTGAGCTCCACCCCCAATATGGCTAACTTTTCGCCGTTGTATCAGGTTTTTGACCTCCCGTATATCACGAGCCCCCAAAATCAGGAAAAGCTGTACGCGGCCATTGATTCGGGAGAACTCGGAAAATACTTTGCCAAGGTGGCGCATGACATCGCTCTCGAGCCCATCATGTACGCCGAGTACGGCTACCGGAACTTTGTAACGATCAAGAAGCCCATTTCGAGCGTCAAAGACCTCGCGGGGCTCAAGATACGTACTACGGATTCCCCCGTGGAAGTTGAAGTCGCGAAGGCCCTCGGCATGAACCCCACGCCTGTGGCATGGGGAGAAACCTATACCGCGCTTCAGCAGGGGACCGTTGACGGCGAAGGCAATACGTTCCCTCATCTGTATGGTGCCAAGCACCACGAAGTGCTGAAGTATGCGATCACTTCCGTCCATAACTACGGGATGCAGGTCATGATGGCCAACAAGAAGTGGTGGGACAAGCTGGACCCGAAGGCTCAGGAGCTGATCCGGGAAGCCGCCGCTGAAGCGTTGACCTATCAGCGCACGAAGCTGTACCCGGAAAACGAGGCCAAGGCCCGCGAAGGCTTTATCAAGGCCGGCATCAAGATTGTCGATCTGACTCCGGAACAGATTGAGGAATTCCGTGTGGCTACCCGTCCCGTGTGGGACAAGTTTATGAATCAGTTCCCGAAGGAACTCGTACAGATGGTTCTGGACACCCAGAAGTAGGCGTCCTTGGGATGCGGATCGGCATGATCCGCATCCCTTTTTATGCCTGACCAGCCAATGGAGTAGCCATGCAGAAGTTGAAGAAAATGGTCGCGTATGCCGATACGCACTTTGAGAAACCATTCCTTGTTCTGGGTTTGGTGGCGATGATTTTGATCATTTGCTATCAGACGCTGTATCGGTATCTGATCACGTTCCTCATCCAGTTTGTCGGCGATCCGTCCAATGCTTGGATGATTGCCCCGTTTTGCGATCCTCTTGCGCTCAAGGACACGATTTCCCAGTATGTCGGCCTCTCCGTCTGGTCGGAAGAAACGGCGCGCTATATTTTTATCTGGATATCGTATCTTGCCATTCCTCTTGCGATCAGAGAGCGTAGTAACATACGCGTCGATATCATTTATGACAGGCTTTCGGATCGGCTCCAGGCCGCAAGTTGGGTCGTCGTCGACCTTTGCCTTCTGATCCTGAGCGGGTTTATGTTGTTCAAGGGATTTGAGCACGTCTGGATGCAGATAGAAATTCCCCAGACGACGGCGGCCCTTCAGATACCCTATTTCATCCCGTACCTGATCTTGCCGGTAGGGTTCGGACTGATGGTGCTCAGGGCGCTGGAAGACCTTTGTTCCCAAGTTTCCCGCATTCGGGCCACGGATTCTTTGTTGGCGTTCCTCTTTACGGTTTTCCTGTTCAGCCCGGTCTTTCTTTTTGAGCAGCTCAACGCCATCATGCTCCTTTTCGGGTACTTCATCGTATTGCTCTTTATCGGCGTTCCCATTGCCTTCAGTCTGGGCATTGCGTCCCTGATGACCGTACTGGGGGCCAATACCCTGCCCGTTGACTATCTCGCCTCGGTCGCGTTTACGTCCATCGACAGTTTCCCGATCATGGCCATCCCTTTCTTCATCGCCGCGGGGATTTTCATGGGAGCCGGGGGATTGTCTCACCGGCTTCTTGCCCTTGCCGATGAAGTCGTAGGCGGCTTATCCGGCGGGATCGCCCTCGCCAGTATCGCCACGTGTATGTTCTTCGCCGCAATCAGCGGTTCGGGTCCCGCCACCGTGGCGGCCATCGGCACGTTGACCATCCCGGCGATGACGGAACGCGGTTATGACAAGATGTTTGCCGCGGCGGTCGTGGCGAGCGCAGGCGCCATCGGCGTGATGATCCCGCCCAGCAATCCCTTCGTGGTCTACGGTGTTGCCGGGCAGGCTTCCGTAGGCAAGCTTTTCTTGGCGGGCATCGTTCCGGGGGTCCTTACGGGGCTCGTACTCATGCTCGTAGCCTATTGCATCGCCAGAAAGAACGGTTGGAGGGGCGCTCCGCGTCAGCGGAACCTGAAGACCTTGGGGAAGGCGATCTGGGTTGCCAAAGGGGCCCTGCTCGTACCCGTCATCGTCTTGGGAGGCATATACGGCGGCATCATGACGCCGACCGAGGCCGCGGCCGTTGCCGCGTTGTACGGGCTTCTTGTGGGGCTGTTCGTGTACAAGGAACTCACGTGGCACTCTTTGTGGACCTGCTGTTTGGAGTCCGCCCGAACTTCCGCCATTATCATCATGCTCATGGCAATGGCTACGATCTTCGGGAACGTCATGACGCTTGAGCAGGTGCCCGAACGCATTGCGTCCGCCATTCTCAGCTTTACGGAAAACAAGATCGCCATATTGCTGCTCATCAACCTGCTTCTGCTTTGGGTGGGGACCTTCATGGAGGCTTTGGCCGCCATTGTCATTCTGACGCCTATCCTGCTTCCGCTTGTTTTGAAGGTAGGCGTTGATCCCATCCATTTCGGCGTCATCATGGTGGTCAATCTGGCCATCGGTTTTGTGACGCCTCCCGTCGGCGTGAACCTTTTTGTGGCCAGCGGCATCACGAAGGTGAAGATCGAGCAGGTTTCCCGTGCGGCGGTCCCTTTCCTCATCGCCATGTTGGTGGTGCTGGGATTCGTAACGTTTATCCCGGAAATTTCGCTTTTCCTTATTGACTCGTTTTGATGGGGGCTTTGATGGAAGATATCCTTTCGGCACATGCGCTGCTGGGCATCCTCAATAGGCTGGAGGCGGAAACCCGCGGCGGCGCACCGGTATGTCTTGCCATTGTCAATCGCAGCGGAGGGCTTGCCGCCTTGTTTCGTATGGACGGCGCTCCGGATCGGGCCGTCCCGATAGCGCAAGGCAAAGCCTACACGGCCTTGCGCATGGAAAGTTCCACAAAGGAGTTTCATGAAAGGCTCTTGAAGGAGCGGCTTACGATTGCGGATTTTTGTGATCCCGTTTTCACGACGCTGGAAGGGGGCGTCCCCCTTTTCGATGAGGAGGGGAAATGTATCGGCGGTCTGGGAATCAGCGGTAGAAAACCCGCGGAAGATGGAGAACTGGCGGAACGCTTGGGATGTATCTTGATGGATTTGATGAAGGATACAAATCGGTAAGCGTGTGGTGTGCTGTCGCCAGGGAGCCTTTCTCTAGGGCCCTTGCCTTTACGCAGAAAAAGGTATTTCAGATGGAAGTTCTCCCATGATTCTCTTGAGGGCTTTCGTCTGAAAGAATAAAGCGGTGCATCGGATAGCTCCTGCTACATGGAGAGGGGAGGAGGCTGTTGGGAGAACGGCATGCTTGCACGTAAGAGAGGAGCTGTGTCTTATATACAGGAGAAACGGAACGTCTAGCTGGCGGATTCGCTCTTTGATGCCGCTGTATTCCGAATCTATACCTGCCAAGGCTGTCCGGACAGAAAGAAAAACTGGAATAATCCCCTTCATCTTCAGTGCGGAGGTGAAGGGGAAACGTTTATTCGAGAGAACGTTTGCGGGGATCAGTCTGAAGCTCACCTGATAGCGATAAAAGCCCACGCTGGGCCTCAGGCTTTTCTGAAGCCAGATCAGTTTTCTGAATAAAGAGGGTCTGAGCGTCTAGCCGCTCTCAGTCATTTGAGCGGCATAGCCCCATAATCGGGACATTTTCCGATGGCATTTCGGCGGATTGCCGATTTTCGGCGTGAATGGCCCAGCACTTTGGCACAGTTTGGCACACTTCAGCCCAAATGGGGCTTTTCCGCCCCTTTGGGCAACGGCTCGAAACAAAAAAGAAAAGCCGTCGCAGTATATTACTGCAACGGCTTTGAAAAGTGGTGCCGAGGGCGGGACTCGAACCCGCACAGGAATTCCCACTACCACCTCAAGATAGCGTGTCTACCAATTCCACCACCTCGGCGCGAAAAGAGGTATATGCAAAACCGAAGCGGCTTGCAAGCGTTTTTTTACGTTTCGGCGGAAAAATTTTTCCGTGGAATGGTTTGATGCGAGGATTTCTTGTTATTTTCCCTAAATAGAGAACCCCCCAGATGGACGGAGAGGACGCATGGGGGCGAGCCTTCACCGCCTGCGGAGGTGGGGGCTTGCCTTGCCGGGCGGTTGCGTGCCAATGCAGGGGAGCGCAATCTGAACCGGCGGGGAGGTCGGGCGGCATGAACGTCTCTTTTGAGTATTACAAGGTGTTTTACCATGTCGCGAGGTTGGGCGGTATCACACCGGCGGCCCGTGCATTGTTTCTTTCCCAGCCGGCGGTGAGCAAGTCCGTCCGGCAATTGGAGAAAACGCTCGGCTGCGAGCTGTTTTTCCGCACCCACAAGGGGATGACCCTGACGCCGGAGGGCGAGGTGCTGTACCGGCATGTGGCGCAGGCGTGCGAGCAGATTGCCCTTGGGGAGAAGAAACTACAGGCCATGCTCGACCTCGACGGGGGGAGCATCCATATCGGCTCCTCCGACATGATCATGTACGCCTATCTGCTGCCGTATCTGGAACGCTTTCACAAGGCGTACCCCAAGGTCCACATCAGCACGATCACGGCGGCGACGCACGGAACGCTGGAAGCCCTGCGCGCCCAGAAAATCGATCTGGGCGTCGTGTTCTCGCCCGTGGAAGAGGACGACGATCTGGAACTGATCCCGGTGTGCCCCATTCACGACATGTTCATCGCGGGCAAGCCCTTCCTGCACCTGAAGGATGCCGTGCTCCCACTGGCCGAAATCGCCCGCCTGCCCATCATCTGCCCGGAGAAGGATACCAGCACCCGGCAGTATCTGGACGCCTTTTTCCGCGCGCACGGCGTCGTGCTCGATCCCGAATTCGAACTGGCGACCACCGTGCTGATCGTTCCCTTTGTGGAACGCGGCCTCGGCGTGGGCATTACGGTACGGCGTTTTGCAGAAGCGAGCCTCCGCGAGGGGACGGTCTTCGAGATTACGCCCGAACATCCCATCCCGGAACGAGCCATCGCCGTCGTCACCAGAAGGAAAGCTCCGCTTTCGCATGCCGGACGGGCCCTCATCCGCTGCCTGACCGGACAGGACCGGCTCGGACCGGCCGAGTGGCGTTCTCCGGTGGACGGCTGACGCCGCCTCCGGGAACCGGACCCGAAGGACTCCCGCCCTTGACCGCATGTCATCCTTAAGATCAGGTTATGATTCCCATGAGTATATTTCATTTTACGCATGGATAAGGATGGCGTACCAACGAGGAACCGGCGATCCGGGTACGGGAAACGTCCCGGTTCCGGAAGTCATGGCGCACAAGGGAGCCTGTCATGAAGAGGGGTTATCTGTTTATCACACTGGCGACGCTGTTTTTCAGCACGATGGAGATCGCGCTCAAGGAGGTGGCCGGGCAGTTCAATCCCGTACAGCTCAACCTCACGCGGTTTCTCATCGGCGGCCTTGTCCTCGTCCCGTTCGCCCGGCGGATGCTGCACAAACGCCACGAACGCCTGAACGCCGTCAGCCTCCTGAAACTCGCGGCGCTCGGCTTTCTGGGCATCGTCGTCAGCATGACGCTGTATCAGCTTGCCGTGGAGCATACCAACGCGTCGGTCGTCGCCGTGCTGTTCAGTTGCAACCCCGTGTTCGTCCTGATGTTCGCAGGGCTTATCCTGCACACCGCCATCCGTCGCCAGCATACCATTGCGTTGGTGCTGGAATGCCTCGGCATCCTCGTATTGATCAACCCGCTGAACACGTCCATCGGCACGGCGGGGATCGCATTCACCCTGCTGTCCACGGCGACGTTCGCCCTCTACGCCGTGCTCGGCACCCGGCTGTGCGCCCGGTTTTCCGGCGTGGTCGTGACCTGCGGGAGCTTCCTGTTCGCCAGTCTGGAAATGGCCGGCATGGTGGCGCTCAGCCGTCTGGAGCCGGTAGCCGGGTTCCTCGGAACGCTGGGACTGGACCTTTTCGTCCATATTCCTCTGTTTTCGGGGTACACTCCGTTCAGCGCCCTGATGATGCTGTACATCTGCGTCGGCGTGACCGGGGCTGGATTCGCCTTCTACTTCATGGCGATGGAGGCCACGTCCCCGATAACGGCCTCGCTGGTCTTTTTCTTCAAGCCCGCACTGGCGCCCGTTTTTGCGCTGATCTTCCTGCGGGAGCCCATCCCCTTCAACATGGTGATCGGCATCCTGTTCATCCTCGTGGGCTCGCTCGTCTCCCTCATCCCCACGTTGTCCTCGTTCCCCGCTCTGCTCCTCGGCAGGGCCTGGGGCTGGAAGCACAGCCGCGCCTGAGCGGCATCCTCCTCTCCCCGGAGGATGGAGGACGGTGTCCGGCGCATGACTTCCCTGCGCCCCTCCCAAAGGACGCCGTCTTCCGGCCACAAAAAAAGCCCGGATAAACCGGGCTTTTTTTGTCGGGGAATCGCCTAGAGCCAGGGCTGCTTGCCGCAGGCCTTCAGGTATTCGTTGATGGCGGGCTTGCCGCCGACGAAGTCGGCCATTTCGGTCCATACCTTTTCCAGCGCGACCGTCTTCCACTGTTCTTCGTTTTCCAGTTGGGAAACCTTGAGGCCGCCGGCGACGAGTTCGCGCTTGGCGGCTTCGGCCTGTTCGATCTGGAACAGGAGCACCTTTTCCTGCGCGTACTTGCCGGCGTCGATCAGAATCTTCTGGAGTTCGGGCGACAGCTTTTCAAAGACGCGTTCGCTGACGACCAGCGGCTGGAGGTAGTAGGTATAATGGATTTCGGTCAGATACCGCTGGTTGGCTTCGTTGAACTTCATGGCGCGGAAGCCGATGTAGCCGTAGCACTGGCCGTCCACGTCGCCGGACTGGAGGGCGTTGAAGGTCTTGGCCCACGGGATGAGGGAGGGGATGGCGCCGAAGGCCTTGTAGGTGGCGACCATGACCGCGCTCTGAGGCACGCGGAAGCGCAGGCCCTTCATGTCTTCCAGCTTGGTGATCGGGTGCTTGTCGTTGGACATGAAGCGGAAGCCCGAATAGGTCCAGGTCAGGACGCGGAAGCCGGCCTTGGTGGCGTACGTGTTCAGCAGTTCGGCGGGAGCGCCGTTGGTGCCGGACACGACTTCGTTCAGGTTGTCGAACAGATAGGGCAGCGTCAGGATGCCGAGCTTCTTTTCGAGGGGCACGATGTTGGCGATGCCGCCGAGGGCCATGTCGAGGGTGCCCTTCTGAACTTTGCGGAAGCGTTCGCTTTCGTCGTCGCCCGGCGTGCTGCCGTAGATGCAGACGATCTGGACGGCGCCGTTGGTCTTTTCTTCGACATACTGCTTGAACGCGTTGCCGACGACGCCCATTTCGGAGCTTTCGGGGTCGCCCATGGCGATTTTCAGCGTCGTGGTCGGGACCGCCGCGGATGCGGGAGCCGAGGCCCACAGGCAGAGGGCCGCCAGGAGCACGGGGACAAGTTGCTTGCAGCTCATGATGTTCTCTTCTTTTAGGAGGATTGCATGTTGGGAAGCAAGGCGGCGGAGCGTGCGCCCCGCCGCCCGGCGGTTATTCTAGCCCGGTGCCCATGAGGTTGGGCAGGAAGAGGACGATGTCCGGGAAGATGACCAGAATGGCGATGACGGCGATGTTGATCGCCACGAGCGGCAGCGCCTTGAGGGATATTTCTTCAAGAGAAATATTGGCGATGCCGGAGGCGATGAACATGTTCTCGCCGAGCGGCGGCGTGGAGAACCCGATGCCGCAGCAGCAGATGAGGATGATGCCGAAGTGGATCGGATCGACGCCGTACGCCGTCATGATGGGCAGCAGCACCGGCGTGACCAGCATGATGATGGCGAGGGTTTCCATGAACATGCCGAGGAACAGCAGCAGCAGGACCACGAAGACCCACACCAGATGCACGTTGTTGGTGAAGGACAGAATCCAGTTGGCGATTTCCACGGGGATGCGGTAGGAGGTCAGCAGGTAGCCGAAGGCCGTCGCCGTGAACACGAGGACCAGCACGCGGCCCGTCAGCCAGGACGTGGTCTTCAACGAGGCCATGAAGGTCTTCATCGTCAGTTCCCTGTGGATGAAGATGCCCACGAGGATCGTGTAGAAGATGGCCACGACGGCGGCTTCGGTCGGCGTGAACAGACCGGCGTAGATGCCGCCCAGAATGATGACGGGCGCGAGGATAGACCAGAAGCCGTCACGCAGGGAGTGGACGAAGGACTTGAAGGACCAGTCGAGGCCGTCGGTTTTGAGGTTCCGGCACAGGAAGAAGTGCATGATGCTCAGGCCCACGGCGATGAGGATGCCGGGGATGACGCCGGCCATGAACATCTTGGAGATGCTCTGCTGGCCCGACACGCCGTAGATGACCATCGGGATGCTGGGCGGGATGATGATGCCGATGCCACCGGCGGTGGCGGTGGCGGCGGCGGCGTAACCGATGTTGTAGCCGCGCTTGGCCATGGCCGGGATCATGAGCATGCCCACGGCGGCCGTCGTGGCGGGACCGGAGCCGGAAATGGCCCCGAAGAACACGCAGGACAGCGTCGTGGAGATGGCGAGACCGCCGGGAGTGGGGCCGACGATGTTTTCGGCGACATGGACGAGCCGTCTGGACACGCCTGCCGCCTCCATAAGTGACCCCGCCAGTACGAATGCGGGCAATGCCATGAGCGGGAAGGCCGTCAGCGAAGCGAAGGCGCGTTCGATCATCAGGCTGAGGTCAATGTCCAGCACAATGAAGCAGGCCATGGTCGCCACGCCGAGGGCGACCATGATCGGGCTGCCGATGAGCAGCAGCACGAAGAAGATGCCGAACAGCAGAAGACCGATGTTCGCGGGGGAAAGTGCTTCCATCATTCCTTGTCTCCTTCAGCCGTGAGCGTCTTCTGGCTTTCTTTGATGGCTTCCTGGTCCGGGTCGAGAATTTCTTCTTTCAGGATGAACTTGATGACGTTCACCTGCACGATGCGGATGGCCATCAACAGGAAGCTGAGGGGGAAGACAAGGTAGACCATGCCGAGGTCCCAGTCGAGCGCCGGGGTCGCATAGGGGAATTCCACGAGGTCGAGAACGGCGACGTAGCCTTCCCACGCCATGATGAGCGAGAAGCAGAACCAGATCACGTCCCCGACGAACAGGAACAGGTCGCCCACCCATTTGGGCGCCTTGGAAAATTGCAGGGTCACGCGGTTCAGGGCGCACAGGCGGGTCGCGTAGCAGGCGCCGAACAGGATGAACCAGATAAAGGCGAAACGGGCGATTTCTTCCGTCCACGGAAGGGACATGTTGATCTGCCGCAGCACGATCTGAAGAAAGATGATGATGACGAAAAAGACCAGCAGGAACTGGCACAGATAACTTTCGAAATGGTCCAGCAGGGCCAAGACTACTTTTTTCACGTTTCTTATTCCTCCTCCCGAAGACCAGTGAAACCGCGGGGCGCCTTTCCGGAACGGATTACGGCTTCCGTAAAGGCTCGACGCCCCGCGGTGGACGGCGCAGACACAGGCGTTATGCGGGTCCGGCGCGCCTTGACGCGCGGACGTTTCGCATGTCCGACGCCGGGTCCGCCCCCGCAGACCCGGCGCTGTCCGTGCGACGAGTTACTTCCAGGCGGGCTTGCCGCAGGCCTTCAGGTAGTCGTTGATGGCTTCCTTGCCGCCGACGAAATCGGCCATTTCGGGCCATACCTTGTCGAGAGCGGCCTGCTTCCACTGGTCTTCGTCTTCCAGCTGGGAAACGACGAGGCCGCCGGCGACGAGTTCCTTCTTGGCGGCTTCGGCCTGTTCCATCTGGAACTTCAGAACGGCGTCCTGAGCGTACTTGCCGGCGTCAACCATGAGCTGCTTCATTTCGGGGGTCATCTTGCGGTACACGCGTTCGCTGATGACCAGCGGCTGGAGCTGGTAGGTGTAGTGGACTTCGGTGAGGTATTTCTGGTTGGCTTCGTTGAACTTCATGGCCTTGAAGCCGATATAGCCGTAGCACTGGCCGTCTACGACGCCCTGCTGGAGCGCGGTGAAGGTTTCGGCCCAGGAGATGGGGGTCGGGCTGCCGCCGAAGGCCTTGTACGCGGCGATGAGCACGGCGCTCTGAGGCACGCGGAACTTCAGGCCCTGGATGTCGGCCATCTTGGTGATCGGGCGCTTGGAGTTGGAGATGTAGCGGAAGTCGGTGTAGGTCCAGGTCAGGATGCGGAATCCGGCCTTGGTGGCGTAGGAGTTCAGCAGCTCGGCGGGGGCGCCGTTGGTGCCGGTCACGACTTCGTCAAGGTTGGCGAAGAGGTAGGGCAGGGTCAGCAGGCCCAGACGCTTTTCGAAAGGAACGAGGTTGGCGATGCCGCCCATGGCCAGAGGCAGGGTGCCCTTCTGCACGTTGCGGAAGCATTCGCTTTCGTCGCCCAGAGCGCCGCCGTAGAAGCACTGCACTTCCACTTTGCCGCCGGATTTTTCTTCCACGTACTTCTTGAAGGCATTACCGACGACGCCCATTTCGGAGTCTTCGGGGTCCCCCACCGCGATTTTCAGCGTCGTTTCCGGGGCGGCGGATGCGGAAGCGGTCCACACGAACAGGGCCGCCAACAGCAGGGGCAAAATCTTCTTGCAGGTCATGAAAGCTCTCCTCTCTAGAGTTTGTGAAAAAAACTGGTAGCAATTCTAATACAAAAAATAACTAAAGACTAGAGGGAGTTCAGGATTTGCCTGCGAAAAGTTCATAATAAGCGAGGAACATTAAATTATTTGATTTCCGCGAAAAGCCGGAAAAGGAGAAGGAACTTGTCATAACCGGCACAAAATGGAATCGGTTACGGTGTATGTAACAGGAAAAGATATGGTATCTTCTCTTGTTAGAGAGAAAAACGTCGCCGTGTTCCCAAAATGGGGAAAACAGCCCTTTCTCACGCAAGCTGGGTGGATGAGAAAAAATTGGGAAATGCGCGGGAAGCCGGAAAGGAAGCTCATGTCCTGCGCCCACTGCGGGCTCAAGCCGGGGAAGGGCCTGTTTCCAAAACGCAAAAACGCCCTCGCCGTTGGGGTCAAGGGCGTCGGACGTTTTGGACGTTTGGGGGTATGAGCGGTGGAGGAGGGGACTTCATGGAGCGGATATGTCCGTTTGAGCGAATTTTTTTGCGAGCCGATTTGGGGTAGCCCTTTCTTTTTGGGGGTGCCTCCTTTATTCTCACCCAAACGGCCATCAGGATTGGTCATGGCGGGAGGCGGAAAAAAGACGGAGACGCAGGAGCCGGGTGCGCCGTTTGGGGTTGGGGAGCTCTTGGCCGCAAATACGTTGCGTGGCGACGGTTACCCCCGGATGTACAGGGGAGTGCGGTGCGGCGGTATTGCAGCAGATGAAAGCGCCTTACGGAGAATGGGGAGCTTGATTCCGGTAGCTTGCCCTGTACAGCCGACTTTTCACTACTGACAATGAGGATGGGAAGATATGGTACAACTCCCGGCTATACAGACCACATGCAAGAGCGGCAAGGAATGCTTTCAGGGGATGGATGGCGAATATACTCTTCAGGATTTTTGGGCGTGGGCCTTTTCGGATTTGGTCAGCAATACGGAACGCGGCAAGCTGGCGGAATATCTCGTGGCGAAGGCGATGGGATGCGGTACGCGAATCAGTCAGACGTGGGAAAGTTATGACCTCTTGTCTCCTGAAGGGATCAAAATAGAAGTCAAAGCATCAGCCTATATTCAGTCATGGCAACAAAAAGGTTTCTCAACGATTTCCTTCGGTATCGCTGAAACCCAGTTCTGGGATGGCGTCGGCTACGCGGGGGAAGAAAAGCGTCATGCAGACGTCTATGTCTTTTGTGTGTTGAAACATAAAGATCAGGCGACAATCAATCCTCTTGATCTGGCACAGTGGGATTTTTACCCAGTGGCGACGCATAGGTTGAACAGCTCTTTTGGCAAGCAAAAAACCGTTACCCTCGGCTCCCTGATTTCACATTGCAAAGTACCACCTTGTCCTTTTTCGGAGCTGAGGGATGCGATAGAAAAAGAATATCGTGCATGAGCGTTGCGGCTCTCTCTGGAGCTTTTTTTCGGACGGCCCGCTTGCTTCTTCGGATGGTTGCGGGTCGTTTTTCATTTTTTTCAATGCGCCGCATAACGTTACATGTACGGGCGAGTTGCCCGAATGGTTTCCGGGGAGTGTTCCCGGTCTTCATCGGACGGCACAGGACGCAAAAAAGCCCTCAACCTGTTCAGGTTCAAGGGCTTTCAGGATTTCATCGGATGTCTTGGAGTCTCCAAGTGGCGGAGAGGGTGGGATTCAGGTTTAATCACCCTAACTCATTGAACTTTATACCTACACTAGCTTTAACTTGCATAAAGTGTATCCCTAAAATGGATACTTTTCAAGCTACATTTAGTTATGTTATCCTTTTACACAGATTTTGAAATTGATTTTGTAAATGAATATCATGTTTAGAATCTATGTAGCTTAATAAGTGAAGTTAGATGATAATGTATACTAAAGATATAATGTATGGGAAAATATGTGAAGTCACGTCACATATTGAATATTCAAAATTTGATATCGATAATATTAATAAATTTTTAATTGCAATTGATAAAGAATTTTACCAAATAAATCAAAATATATCATTTATTGATGTATTAAAGAATTGCAATCGGAATAAAATTGATATTGACTATGCAGAGCTTGGGTTTGTAGCAGATACAATATCATCAATAGGATTAGAATACAGCATCAATAATGAAATAATAAAAGAATGGTTGCGTATTATAATAAATGAGGCGAAACGAATCGTAAGTAATAAAATACTTGAAATTGATAATGTCCATAATGGATACAATAGCATTGAAAATATTTGGAATGTGTTGAAATATGTATCAATATATAAAAATGATATTGATTCTGAATTGAGAAAATATGTTTTTGAAAAAGCTTCTGGGTATATTGGAGTCAAAGGAACAAATAATAAAGATAAGGGAAATAGCATTCGTTCATGGCTTGGGCTTCCAACGTTAAAAAAACAGTATAAAAATAAGGCATTACAATATTTTTATTTTTTATCAAGACAGACAAGTGAATATTTATCATGTGAAATATTACAACAAAAAATAAATGTACATTCAGAATATGTATTTCAATTAGCAAAAAATATAATATTAATATATGAAACATCATCACAAGATGATCTTAATAATAAAATATATAGTGCATTTTCACATTTTAAATTAGAAGATAATTACGTAAAAATTGTATCAAAGATTAGTTGCGATGATGTAAATACAGCGTATAATATACGAAAATTTATTCGCAATGGTCGATTTAGTGGATACACTATTAAAGAATTGATATGTCTTGTTTCAGAAAAATATAATATTTCCTACTCAAACGCTGAAAGAATATATTATAAATCGTTAAAAGATTCAAATGAAAATATTAAATATCTGCTTGGAAATCATGGAAATTATTGTTTTGTTTGTGATAAGTATAATAATGACAGTAATAAAAACTATATAAATTTTATTGAAAAAATAATGATTTTGCAGGTCGCACGGAAAGAGTATGTTAAAGCTAGAGAATATAATAAATTAGATACCAATGAGCGTTATAGAAGAGCATCTTATTTTTCAAATATCGTAGAAAAGTATAGAGAAATATTGAGCAAGACAAAAGATGAATATGTCCACAATAGAGTTATAGAGCTTTACAAAAATAGAAATAAATATAAAAAAAGTATAGCACAAAAGCTAACTAAAGAGAAAAAATAATTTCGGACGGGTGGTCTAGCGACTAAAAAAATACCCCTGAAAAATGTGGGAGAAATTCCTCGAGTACAAAAGTATAGTTGTATCATTCAGTAACTAGCTGAAGATAATAATTTTATACCATTTTTTTGAGGAGTTTGACAATGGACACCACCAATTCTACCGAAAAAAAGCCCCGGGCCGCCCGCACCCCTAAGTCCGTAATTGAGGAACGTTACGCCGTCTTCAAAGATCTTGCAAAAGAGAAACTGACCTTCGACGAGATGGTAGAAGTGACGGGTTTTCCGGAAAGCCAGGTTGAGAGCTTCGAGCTCAAGATGTTCAAGGAAACAAAGACCCCCCTCAATGACTCTGAAGGGGTATTCAACCTCGACAAGCTCCTCGCGGAACTGAAGAAGAATATCCTTTCCGCGGTATCCTCCGGTGGAATCTGGATGCTTGATTGGGACGCTAATGACCAATCGGCGACGATAACCCGGCATGTTCCTTCGGTTCCCACCGATTTGACGGAGCGGCTCAAAGCAGTCCGCCCATCCAAGCCAACTACCGAGTCCGATTAACCTTAATAGCGGCTCTTCCCTTTGGGGGAGGGTCGCTATTTTATTTACCAAATTAAGGAGATTTACATGTGCGATAGGACTAATAAGCTAAGTCTCAACGGAATATATAATCTTAGATCAGATAAAATAGTATTACCCCGTAATATAAATATTAATTATCCAGATAAGGAAATATTTCTGAAAAAAATAGAAGAAGAACTCAATTCATTTACAAATTCATACCATTCACTTTTTGTTAGAATGCTTCCTATACTTATTGAGGATTACTGTGTTTCAATGTACAATATCAAGAACATAGATACATCTCTTTCTTTATTGGCATGTATTGCTTCGATAGCTGCTGCGGATAGAGGATTTCATATGGTAAAATCTCCAGATGATCAGCTAAATAATCTATCCGTAATAATAAGTGCAGGTATCCACTCCGGTGGAGGAAAAAGTACAAGCCTTGAACCTTTTATTAATATATTTAAAAAAAGGGAAGAGCTCGAAGGAAAGAGAGTTGAAGAAAAAAACTACTGTATTCAGGCAGATCTTGACGAAATCAAAAATAAATTGCGAAGGGCTCAAAAGTCTGGCAGTCGAGAAATAAATATACAGTGTAGAAAAAAATTGCTGAACTTACATTAAAACAACGCTCATCTCCATGTCTATTGATGACTGATATCACACCAGAAGGATACAATAGTTACATGGAAAAACAAGGCTACGTAATAAGATTAGAACCTGATGGTGGAACGCTAAAAAATAAAATTCAGAAGCTACAGAAAAATTTCTGGCAAAATGAACCGGTAACGGATGTTCGTGTTTCCCAAGTTAGTCGTAGGATACGATATCCTTTCTTTGTGGATCTATGTTTTACTCAACCTAAATATTACAATGAATTGGTATCAGATAATGACAATATTGAAAGTGGATATACATCACGCATGATTATGTATTCTCCATCTCCTCTTCGCTTATCTGAACAGTATAGTCGATATCATAATTCAGATGCTTATAATCTTTTTGAGAGGGCGTTAAATACAATTTTTGATAATTCTGAAACATATCTCGAATCTGTTGAACGCGAACATATTATTTATACCCTTTCTGATACCGCAAGTGAATACTATAAAAATTTTAAAGCGGATATGGCCCAAGAGGCTGAAGTATCCAGAGTTCCCGAATGGTGTAGGAGGGCTGCACAACAATCGCTTAAGCTAGCAGCTATATTTAGGCTAGCTGAATATCCTGATAATGATCCCAGTAATATAATTAGCAATGCTGAAATGGACACAGCAATTGCTGTTATTTTGCAAGTATATGAGCATGTTAAACGAAGTGTCATATCTTTTAATGATGAAAAAATTCACCAGTGTATACTTAGAATTGCTAAAATGTGTTGTGAAGATTTAGGAAGCGAATTTACAGCAAAGGAAGTTGCTCAAAGCCTGAAAAATTCCTATTCCAGTAGCATTGTACATGATGCATTAAACTATCTTAAGTATAAAAAATTTATTTATGAAAAAAGAACAGACAGAGTACTGCGCAGAGGGAGACCACAAAGTAAAATTTACGTAAATAATATATATGGAATCTAGATTATTAATTATAATTTTACAAAAAGCGGTTACAGAACCGCTTTTTTTTATGCATTAATCAGTTTTTATGAATAAGGAGAATGGACTTTTTTCATTCAAAGAATTCAATTTATAGCAGCTATAAATATTTTTGACGTCTAAAAATGATACTGCTTGAGTCATTATGTCTATTGATTTTATATATACAAATTTATAAA
>PPYF01370326.1_pt1 | contig 37420 bp, 50 predicted proteins | sample 1559871 | NCBI WGS metagenome assembly PPYF01 (sample SAMN08240021, study PRJNA423297) | Human gut metagenome, whole genome shotgun sequencing project.
CCCTCAGGTCAATGCTGTTACTAAACTGCGACAGCTGCGTTTGTACGTTTGTCTTTAAATCCGTGACGGACTGTTGAAGGCCTTCCGCTGTCTGAGTAAGCTTTGTTTGTAGCCCGGTTACATCAGACTTTACAGTCCCCACTTCAGCTTCAATCTTAGCGATATTCTTATCAATCTCATCAAGCCCTAAGGCTTCACGATTAAGCGTCGAAAGGTCTACGGTTGCCGTTACCGTAACGGTTGTAACCCCCGATTCAGCCCCCGGTCCGAACACATCAATAAAACTGATACTGACATCGTATATATCGCTCTCACAGGCGTACGAGACCACGCTTGAGGTTGTATCAAAGGCCGCCGAGTGCTGCTGCCCAATGATTCGTACGTGCATTTTAGAGACCCCCACAGGAAACGACTGTGCCGTAATCGTAAGTGTACCGATGCCTGTCTTCACGTTCGGCGCTTTCGGAGCCTTCGGAGCCTCCTTTTTATACGTAAGCTCAGACGCACTGCTATACTCGCCTTGCGTGTTTTTAGCTAAGACGAATATCGTGCCCTGGCGCTCCGTAAGAGGTAGCGCCGCTTGAAGGTCGGTCGTTTGAACGAGTAGCCCCGCAGCTTCACCCGGTGCATTATTGGTCCGTACTTCGTAGTAGGCGATTGTCGTATTGGTAACGGCGTTCCACTTGGCGACTACCTTGTCGGTAAACTCGATAGAAAGATTTTCAGGCGCCAGCGGTTTGGTGGTTTGCTCTGCCACCACGATATCGAGATACTCTACGGCATCAGGCACGGTATACTCTCCAAGCTCATTGGCGGTGGTGACGGCCACTCGAATCGTCTCTCCCGGTAGTAGCTGAGGGATAACCAGTTGTCCCGCTCCTTCTCCGGCATAGACCCAGGCACCCCAGGGCGTCTGCGTCGTCCCAATGACATTTTCAGACGAGGCGTACGACGTCTTGTAGTAGACACGGCCCGTAAGCGAAGACGGCAGCCAGTTCACTATGACATCATAAATGGCCTGACCGGTTAACTGGCGATATCTCGTATAAGCCGTAAGCCCCTTAGCAGGTGTGGCCGGTAAGATATTGCCCGATACCCCGATATGAGCCGCCGCATAGCCCGACTCAAAGCTGTCTAAGATAGCGCGGACTCGTACGTAATACGTGTGATCGGGCTCCATATTTTTAAGATCCAGCGAAAGGGCTCCGGTGGTCGGAGCATCCACCCAGTTATAGTTATCCGTAGAATAGGACACCCGAAAGGCATCGTATCGGGAATTTTTAGGCATCTCCCACGTACAGTGGATGATGCTGTTTTTCCCGCTACCTTGAACCCGAAGGTTTTCTTCGGAAAGGGTGAGATTTATGGGGGCTTTTAAAAGAGCGGATTTTCCTTTACTGTAGTCAATAATCGGATAGCGCGTGTAGTCGGGTTCATATATCTTTTCGTCGTATTCAATCGCCGTAAGGGTCATCTTAAGATCCTTGTCTTGCTCAAGCTTTACAACCCGAAACGGCTTTACAACCTTATCTCTAATACCGACGGCATAGCAGTCATACTGACTGACTTCTTCGCCTTCTCCAAAAGATTGCGATACGGATACCGTATCGGTAACGGTATCCGTCGTAACCGGCAGTATATCTCGAGTAACCAAGACATCGTCTTTAGAACGCTGCACGATGATACTATGCACATCCGAGGCCGTAAGGGTCACTTTTTTATCAAGGGTTACCTTGTTACCGTCGATGGATACCACGCGTCCGCTTTCAAGGCCCAATCTAGGTACCGTATGCGCGACGCCGATGATATCGCCGTACTCACACACTAACGCATTCACATCGGCCGATAGGTGTATCGTTTGTAGTTGCCGTTCATTGGTAGCCAGGTAATACAAGGCTTCTCGATGCGCTTGGGAGCGGCGGGATACGCCAAAGAGCGTAACGTTTGCCGTATTATCTTGAAGCGTTCGGTTCTCGGCGTAACGGGCTGATCGCACGAAGAACTCCGTGTTTTTAAAATCCCGCTGCTCGTCGTTATAGGTAATCTGTACACTACGAGCTCGTTCCTCACGCGAAGCAAAGCTTCCTGAGACGGACGAGGCAATCGTACGGCCTTCTCCGAAGATTTGTTTTATCGTCCCCGGCATATCGACTACAATCCCGAGGTCTACGCCGTGACGCACAATTGTAGCATGCCCTACTTGAGCCGCTTTATTGGCTGCCTCATAGCGCTTTTGTTTAGTATCAAAAAACGCATCGAGTTGGAACCTTTTTTCCGTGCCGCCATTACCGTCGTCTATCATCTCGTCAGCATAATCAGCCGCTTTTTGCCACTCATCGAAATACTTTGAAAAGCGTTCCGTAGGGCAGCCGTCTACTACGTATTCAAACTGCCCCGTACTTATGTTCTTAAGACGCCGGCAGTGATGAAGGATATCGTACGCCGCCCAAATAGGATTTTGCGCCGACTTTTCTTCATACTGGCGAGTTCTCGGGTTAAAAACCAATACATGCATCCGTTTCTGACGCCAGTTAAGATTCGGAATCCCGCCGTTTAATTGGTTCGTGGCTTTTATACGCAAGGCGATAAGGACTTTATTCGGCCGAATAAATCGACCCGAATTGATATACGTCGAAAGAATGGACCAGTGCATTTGAGCGTATTTACGTGACGTCGTCGGGGCATCCGTCGGAAGCACCCGAACGTCGTAACGAGACGCTTCCAAGCCTTCAAATTTATAGCTTCTTCGCACGGCTGAGTTCGTTCCGGCGGTGACAGAGCAGGTCTGCTCTATCCAGGCATCGGTTGTACCCGTCTTTCGAATCCCGATGGTAAACCGGGCCGTGTAGTTTGAAAAGTTTCCGTCGTCTTTAACCGAGTACAATCCCCCGGGCCAGGTCAGTGTGACTTCGACGGCATTACATAAATCCGTATCGGTGCTTCGTATAACTGACATTCCTTCTTTACAATCTATATCAATAGACTGGTCCGCAACGGTATTGGGGAAAAACGAAATCGGCTCTTGGTCATTCGTACCCAGTCTCTTTTCAATTTGTACGGACTCAAAGTTATCTATCGGAGTGTACCCGATACGGATGTCTTCAATAGAATCCACCGGCCCGTAGCCTCCGCTAAAAAGAATATTCAGGTACTGTACGTCTTTTTCACCGCTGTACTTATGGGTATTTTCGAGATTCCCGTCGTTTTTTACCTTATACGTTTCAGACTCCGTCTCGACGTGATACATTAAAAGCTGTCCGGCCGGCATCGCCGTTCCGTACGTCTCGCCGATAAGATTTCCCTCATGGGTTTGCACTTGCGGAAGGTCCCACCCGTATGTCGGAGAGGATTCTTGTTCTTGAGGATGCGCCTGGTTAATATGAAGAAGGCTGTTAATCAGCTTACCGCCAAGGATGGTAAAGACCCCGGCAACAAGGCCCTGCCCGAATTTAGCCGTAATACCCAGCCAGCCACCTACCAAAGGGGCTGCGGCCATAAGCCCTATCTGCAGTATCCAGCCGAGAGCTCCCTTATTGCCCCCTTCAAGCTCAGCCGTCAAAACAATTTGGTCTCCGTCTTGAGGAATGTAGCTATAAGGAATTGTCACGAGCGAGCCGTTTACAAAGACCAGTAGTCCTTTAATATCAACCACATCAATAAGGCGCTTGCCTTCATAGGTATATCGAGTTCGTTCCTGTTTTCCTGTGAATATATTATTTACAATGATAATTTCAAACATGAGGATATACTCCTTCTTTGGGCTTATAGTACCCGACCACTCTCGGGCCCCATCGAGATAATCGGTCAATCTGTACATAAGGGGCTATGGCGTGAATAAATTCACCGTAACCCAGATATACCCCGCAGTGACTCGGTAAGGGATTGCCGATAAGCCTCAGTAGCACCACGCAGCCGATTTCAGGCTCTTCCAATTTTTCCCAGTTTACTTGGTTCTTTTCAATCTCATCCATAACTTCATCCGTATGGGTCGCATTGATAGGAAACTGGGGAAGGGCGAGCCCACCCCGCCTATAATACTCTCGAACAAGTCCCCAACAATCGAGGCCGTTTTTGGCATCTCTACCCCCGTTTACGTAGGCTACTCCTACCAGGTCGTTAATATTAACCATAGTTTCCCGTCATCCCCTGCTCACCGCCGAACCGTTCTTTTATCCGACATTCTTTAAAGGTGTTATTGCACGGCTTATCCGTTCCCGCATAGCCGCACCGGACGGATTTAAAGACAAAGGGGCAAAAATCGACCATGTACGTATCAAGAGGAAATTTATTGTATAACTCAGGGCTACTTCCCAATTTAAAGGTAACCCAGGCTTCGTCATACGACGTCGAAAGGTTGGTAAAGTCTAACTGATCGAGCGGTTCGGGATTATCTAACAGCTTTGTATGAACGACATATAACGTAACGGCAGCGTCCGTCATGCCTCCATACCGTTGCAGGTACGACTGGATAATGCCGCCGCAATTAGATACTGTAAGATTCACCGTAGGTAGCGTCGTTCCATCCGTCGTGACAGGCGTCACGCTGAAAGGGAAGCGGGTCCATGTTCGGCCCGACCACACCACGTCTTCTGTGTTCCTGGCTAAGTATATATCTTCAGGAAGGTCCGCGTGATGAAGCTTCAATAACAATAAGAACGGTGCATCGGACGAGAGTTTGTTCTTCTCTAAGATGGCCGCTGTTTCCCACACCTTCATCTACTTACACCTCCTCGAATGTGAGCGATACGAAGTACCCTTCAGGATGTGAGTAGTGGCACTCCCAATCACTCGTAAAGCGTACGAGGCAGGTATCGCCCGTATCGTAATCCTTAAATTCGAATATGTCGGACTTTCGAACCGCCTTCCAGAAGTCTCGAAGGGTATTCTTCTGAGCCTCTGACAGACACGTCCAGGCATACAAAAAGGTCCTCGGCGTGCGGGTGTTTCGAGGTCTTGTAAGGCGATACCCCGCGTCTGTTTTAGACTCAACCGTACTGTCGGTTATTTTTTCCACATAGGTATCACCGGCGTTGGTGGCCCGTGATACAACGGGATGAGGAATTTGAGTTATCGGAAATGTTTTCATGGTTTATCCTTTCGAGATGTTTCTAATGGCTCTAGCCATGCCGCCTTCGTCTGTTTCTGCGGCATCTACGACCACATTAATGATGTAGCGCTTCATCTGGTTGTCGTAGTTACTCGACTGAACGTTTACCTTCGATTGACTGTTATTAATAATATTAATAACGGGTGCTGCAACGTTCCCGCTGTTTTGCCCTTGGTTTTGCACAATCCCTTTGGCTACTCGCGAGTACACTTCATCCGTTAAGGGAAATACGGCTTCGTCGTTTCCGGCTTCACCGATAAGCCCCATGGTAGGCGCTGTAACAAGGCCGCCCGTTGCAAAAGGCTTTGCTAAACCGAGGGACGGCTTATAGGGTCTGAACGAGGCCGCGTCCAAAAGGTTCCCGTTAAAGCTAAACCCATTTGATGACTTTCCTTCACCCAGCCAGCTGCCAAAAAGAAGCGTCGCAATTTTATTAGCCGCCATCTGAGCGACCATTTGCGTAATCGTCTTTTGAAAAACTTTTCCCAGACTTCGCAGTGAGTCCTTCGCGCTTTCCGACCCGTTTGCCAGGGCCTCGAAAACGCCTTGGATTCCCGATGCGATTTGACCCGAGCCGGTTGTGATCATTTCAGCCGTAGACATGTGCGCTTTTTGCCAAAATTCATAGTACGTTTGAAGGGCCTGCTTTTTGTCATTCCAGGCCTTCTCATCGTTAGCCCCTTCCGATTGAAGTGCATTCATCAGCCCTTGGGTATCGCCGCGCTGAATCGCCCACTGCACAGACTTCTCATAGCCTTCACGTTCAGCATCTTCGCGTTTTTGTACCGCCTGTAAATATGCTGCCGTATACCATTCATTGGCTTCTTTAAGCGCTTCATAGTCGTCTTTCGTGGCTTGGATTTCTTTAAGTTTAGCTTTACGCTGCTTATCTAGACTTTGTACCGTCGCTTCAAACTCAGCTTGCGCAACCGATACGTAATCTCCCTTAAGGTCCGCGTTTATTTTAGCCAGGTCCATTTTAAACGCTAACCGCCGCTGTGTAAGAGCCTCCATGGCCTTGGCGGCTTCTTCAATTTTCCACTGTTTTAAAAGGTCTTCGGCATGCGTCGTATCAATATCTTTCGATACATTTTTTATCTTACGGATTTGATCTTCATATTTTTTCGCCTGGCTATTCATATTGGCGATACTTTTTTCAAACTCCGTACCGGTATCGTTTAAGAGGGCTTTGTCCAGATCGTTTTCAAGACCCTTTAGGTCCTTGCGAGCGTTAGCAATGTCTTTAGCCCGTTGTTCGGCTTGCTTACGAACATCCGATATGGATAGAGCTTTACCCGACTCGGTAACACCGGCAAACTCTGTAAGTGAGATAACGCCGACGATATTGCCGCCGAACGCTTCACGGTAGTCTTGGTCGTAATGCTGAGATACTCGGCCGCTACCGGCTGCCGCATAATAGCCGGAGGCATTGGCATCCAGCATGATAACGTGGCCACCGTTGTTGGTAATAACGGCATCGCCTGCATGAGCTTCGTAGCCATTACCGTAAGCGTCCGTCGGATGAAACGCGCTGCCTGCGTTTTCGGCCCAGTCGGGAGCCCACGACCCAAGGTTCCAGGCATTCGAGACCCCGGCATCGGACCAAACGTTTTCAACGTACGTCGTGCACACGACCTCGTTTTCGCCGGTGCCGTAATTAAGACCGCTCCAGCGTCCTGCATTATATATCGCACCGCCTCTGACATCGTACGTCTGCTCATTTTCGACGTGGGTACCACCGCCCACACCGCTAACACCTGTGTCAGGCGAGAAGTCATAGGACGGTATCTGTACATTATTGACCGCTGCTTCTGCCGCCTGTCTTTGGGCTTCGGCATCGGCAAAATCTTTACCGCCTCCTGCGTTATACCAGTTAGAGTATTCTCTAGCATAGGCTTCTGTTCCTTCCTGCACTGCCTCTTCAGAAACGCCGCCATTAGCTCTTGAGCCTTGTCCTGTCGGATCGGCTGATATAGAGTTGTTATCTTCTTGTATTTGGCGCCAAATACGGCCATCGTGAGCGGTGTAAGTATACCCGTCGTCACCGGTCCATGTATTCTTCTGCGCCGCCTCATACTTGGCATTAAAATACTTATACGCGCAATAGGCAGCGTAAAGGGCGGCGGCTGCTACTCCCATCCAGCCACCGGCTAGATCGAATAAAACACTCGTTACCTTACCGATGGCACCAGGCAGACGCGCAAGTCCTGCTACACTTTTTTGCGACGACAAGACACTCGCCACACCCGCTTTTTCATGGGCTACCCCTAAAGCGGTCGTCGCTTGGGTTGTTGTCGCTGTTGCCGCCGTGGCCGCCTCACTGGCTCGCACAGAGGCCGCCCCCGCTGCCATGGCTGACTCGCCTACAGCGGCGTTACTTACCATCACCCGTTCGTTGGCTGTTACTTCTGCCGATGCCGCCAGTTCTTTAACGGCCGCGGCCTCACGAGCGGCCGCTCCGATAGCTACTTCCGACTCGGCCACTTTGGCGTTACTTGCAATGACCGCGTTATTGGCTTCAACCTTTGTCGCTGTCGTCGTTTCCGTGGTATAGGCGGATGCTTTGACAGCCTCGGAAACAACGGCCGCACTTTTTTCGGCCTCCACGTTTACCGCCGCAAAGGCTCTGGTCATTTCAACACGAATTCGTTCGGCAGCTTGCGCCGACTCCAGGCCTATCTGTGTGAACTTTTCCGCCATATACGCCTGCGTTTCTTCTGCCGACAGGTTCTGCTGATTGGCCGTCTTAATCGCTTCGCGGCGCATCTGTGCATACATTCTATCGCTATCGGCGATGGCCTTATTAATGCGCCGTTCCTGGGCTTTCGACAGTGCCTGTTGCTGCGCTTCGTTAGCTTGGTCTACCGTAGAACTTCGCACGGTATCCACGACCCTACTAACCGCGCTCGCCGCTTTTTTAGCCAGCTTTAACGCCTCATACGCAGCCACCAATTTGGTCAGTGTAACGACTGTCGTTGCAATGGCGTCTTTATTTTCTTTAACCTTTGTGGCCGTCCACGAAAGCCCTTCCATAACCTGCGGTAAAATCTCCATAGCAAGCGGAGCCAAAGCCCCTCCGGCCACGGTTTTTAACTTACCAAACTGCAGATTAACCTCTTGCATCTGCATATAGGCTTCGTGCATTTCTTTCGGATCAAGACCGACCCCTTTTATTTTGGAAACCCGCTGGGCGGCTTCTTCGTAGTTGAGTAAGGTCTTCGTTAGCGCAAGCCCTCTTGTGCCGAGTGTGGCCATTAAGAACTCTTGGCCTTGTCCGGCTTCGTTAGCCGCCCGATAGCCTTTGGCCAAAGTCTCCAGCTGTTCGTTCATGGGCTTCATCTTGCCTGTAGAGTCCGTAAGAGACAGCCCCATTTGAGATAAGACAGCGGCCGCCTTCTTTCCTTCTACCGTGTTATTGGCGAGGTTCTTATCAAGACGCATAATAGACTTAGCCGCCGTCTCTACATCGCCGCCTGTCATCTTTAAAATGCCCGAAAGTTTGGCAGCTTCCGCAGCGGTTAAATTAAACCGTTGCTGCACCTGATACAAAGATTCACCGGCATTGACGGCGCTTTCAATAATGGCATTTAATCCAAAGCCCGCGGCTGCCACGCCTGCAAACTTCGTAAGTGTTCCCAGCATGGCGTTTACCTTACCCGTGGCGGTATCCACACTCCCCGAGAACTCGTGTATCGGATTTGACGAGAACGTCTTTTGGATTTCTTGTTTTGTTTTACCAAGCTCAGAGGACAGCCCGCTGCCGTCGGCTCCTATCTTAATCAGTAAATCTGCAACTGTGGTCATTGGCTATCCTCCTTACATGCCAAATACCTTTAGTAATTCTTCTCGTTCTTCTTTCGGATCGGGCTTTACGTCCGGATACAGCGGCGCTAAAATATCCGCCGGCGTAATCGACGTCTTACTGCCAAGCTGAGGTAGTAGCTGCCAGTACGTAAAATACGCTTGCATCTCATCTTGCTTTCTCTTTCTCCTGAGGTGTCCTTGCACCATGGCGTTAAACTCTTGAATTTGAAGGTCCTCAAATTCACGCGGCGTAAGGCTTAGCATCCCGTACGCCACCGGTTCCGCGTTTTCAATCCAGGCTTCTATCGATCCGACGACGATCGTGCCGTCTTCGACGTCGTCGGCTTGGCGTTTTTTCCCGTACCCGGATGAAACTTCACCTTGTTATATAGCCCTGTATCGAAAATGAGCTGTATCACAAACCCGCCTAAATCATCCATCGTCTGCCCTTCGATGGAGCAATACTCATCAATAAGGTCGTATAACTCATCGTCAGACCTTTTACCCTGCTTTTCGTCGTGAATGGCAAATCGGAGAACGGCCATAACAAGATCAATGCCGAGATTGGCCGTCATGCGAGAGATGACCGCCAGGGAGCTTGCATCAAAGATGGATAAGAGCGACTGGTTGATTTCTCTTTCCACCATGCGCATATCTTTAATGGTAAGATAGGCTTCATATCGGTTATCACCGACGGTTAACGTCCGTGTGGTTTTCATCGTAAGGTTCCTCCTATCGTAAAAAAGAGCGGCCTTTCGACCGCTCCTTCGTCACGTCTTACGCTGTTAATTTAAGTTTATACGTAAGTTTAATATCCGCTGTAATCGTAATGGTAATGTTGTTGTCCCCCATTACCAAATGGTCCTTCATAGCTCCATTTTTCAAAAGTTTTAGCGTCCCTTGGCTATACGTATAGTCGACTTCCTGATAAAGTCTCGTTCCGTCGGCCATGACGACCGTACGAACGTTGGCCTCCGGCGGCGTAATCGTAATGGATACGTCCGTCATGACCGCTTTCGAAACCGTACTCGTGGCCGTGCTAAGAGCCGGGGTCGTCGACAGTTTCTGTACGTCTGAAATGCCATTTTTGCCTTCAAACGTAACTTTTAGCGTAGATACCCCGCTATAGCTATGGTCTTCATCAAAGGCCGTCACACTCGCCCAGCCGGTACGATACGATCCGTCGGGATATTCCTGGCGAATAAAGACCGGCTTACGATTATTAAATCGATTTTCAAGAATTTCAACGGCTTCATCGTTTAAGACTAACAGCCCTTCATACGACATGGTCCAGCTCAGCATACCCGAAAGTCTCGTACTGTAGTTGCCACTGTCTTTCGATGTGGCGTCAATCGATTCCGCCTTACGAGATAACGGATTGTTTCGCTGTCCGCCCAAAAGAACCCACGTCGGGGCACTATCAAGTGCAATATAAATCAGAGTGTCTTTGCCGGCAATAGCCGTCGAGTTTTCTTCCATGACCGGAAGGTTTTTAATTTTATCTTCTGTTAAGGACATATCAGTTCCTCCTTATTAATTCATATCCTGCTGTAATACCCATTCCACTGTCAGTACTCCGTGATAGGCGCTGTTATTATCAGCATACAGTTCCTGATACGCCATGTATTGTGCAATCACGGCTGTACCGATTTGCGTGTACCCGGTAAGGGGTAATGAGTATTTGGTCAGTAGATACACCATATCATCGAGTATTTCATTGACTTCTTTTTTAGCTCTTCCTCGGGTCCAGACGTGGATCTGTTGGCTTACGGTGTGATACACCGTTGTCTTATTTTCGTCAACAGGCGAGCCGTGAAACTCGCCCAAGACGATATACGGCATTACATCCGTTTCCGATTCTGTCGGAACGCTGTCATACACAGGGATCGTCTGACCCGTCGAAAGAAGCGTATACACATTTTGCTGTACCTGGTTAAACGGAATTCTACTTATCACGAACGATAGCCTCCTTTATCGCCTCTCGAATGGTCGGACGTACTATGTCAATGGCAGGCTGCATGAAAGGGTGCGGCGCTCGTTTGGGGATAATAGCTTTGGCCATAAACCATCCTTGTCCGCCGGGCTTCATGGCCTTCTTATGAGTCGGAATGGATACCGTGGCAACCGCCCCGAACTCCACCAGATGGGCCACTTTATTTTTCGTGTACACTCTAGCGGCCGAGGTTTTCTCCGTATTTACAAACTCCAATTTAATTTCACTTGAAAGCCGCCCGGTGTTCTTCGGGGCCATCGTAATCGCCCGCTGCTGTACCTCGGCGGCCTTTTGTCTTATGATGTCTCGCAGTCGTTCTTGCGTAAGGGCGTCAAATTGCGTGATATCGGCTACGGCTCTAAAGGTCTCTTCATCTAAATTCGTTCGAAGATACATAGCCCCTCCTATCCGTGATGGCTCACAGCCGTGCACGTTAAGGTCATAACATCTCGTTTTTCCCCGTATTCAATGTGAAGTACCCGGTACTCCGTGTGTTGGTACCGAATACGCCAATCAGAGGCTACCTCTTTTCGGTAGCGAATCGTAATGCCCTGGGTAATGGCGGTGGCAGGTCCTCCGCCCGCCTCGGTTTCCCAGAATCGGGGCCGATGTATCTGCGCCCAAACCGTGCCTACTCGTACATACGTTTCATCATACCCGCCTTGCCCGTCAGGTGTTAACTGCAAGCGATACAGTTCTATGCGACTTTTTAAATCCGATACCGTGGTCACACCGCTCACCTACTTTTTAGCGGTCTTTTTACCGTCACTTTCAGGCTCTTCTATCGGGGTTTCTTCTACAGGCTCTTCTTTCTTCGGGGCTTCTATCGGCCCGTCGTAGACCTCGGCATACCCGAAATCAAGGATTTCTTGTAACTCGTTATCGCTCCCCGTTACGATATCTCCTTCTTTATAGAATGTGTTTTGGTATATGCAGTCTTGAATGACTTTTGCGTTCATCCTAATCGCTCCTTTCAGCTTCGATTTGAAGTAGTTGCGCCGTGACGGTAAAAGGCATTTCAGAATCGCTTCCTACAAGCCCTCTATGGTCATACCAATGCGCTACTATCATCTTTAACGTTAACAGATGGCGGGCGTTCGTCTCTGAAAACGTAACGCCCGTACCCGTTTGTATATACTGCTTGGCGGCCTCTATTAGGCCTTGGATGACCGAATCCTCATCTTGGCCATCCACGCGCAGATAAAGTTTCACGTCATCCAGTAGTACCATAAAAGCCTCCTACGACAGTGCCAATTCGCCGTAAACCACGGCCTGGTCGTCGAATTTCTGTACATCAAAACGCATAACGGCTTTGATATCAAAGCTGTCGCGCTTCCACGCGTCGCCACCGATACTCGTACCGACTAACGTGGTCGCCCGGCGGTCGAACAAGACAACGGCGTCTTCAAAACTACCGATAAGAAGGGGTGCTTTTTTCGTCCCACCGGCGGCATCCGTCGGCAGCACCTTATTGGACAGGACCGTAACGGACTTTCCAAAGAGCATCTTTTGCGTCGAATCTAAGGGATTGGGCTGTAAGAGATAGCGACCTTCGCTATCTTTTTGCTTATCCAGGTAATTAAATCCGTCCTGGTTCGTCACGACGGACGAAAGCAAGGAAATGGCCGGATCGAGAGTCACATTTAAGACGTCTTTTACCGAGTCGATACTCGTAAGAGGCGCTTTCGTAAGCGTCTTTAAGAGTGCTAAAATCTGTGCATTTTCCGTAATGACCGACTTTTTAGCCAGCCAGCGATATACATAATTTAAAAGGTCCTGGTCCGTATCGGCCAAGAGTTCTTCAGACATCGGCAAAATACCGGCGTACTTTTTGATAAGGTACTTAATTTGCGTGAACTTCGGGGCATCCGTTTCCCCGATAGTGGCAAATTCAGCGACCGGTGCAAACGCTGTAATGTCGGACGCCTTTTCCATCACGCGCGTCCCCGACATGGTATTGACGTTTTCAACGCGTACAATAGAAGAAAGGGGATTTAAGGTACGCTTTAACTCATTGATTTTTGTCTGTGCGTCTACCGGTACAATAAAGCCGCCCTGTTCATTTGTACCTTCCCGTAAATCACTCGCGACGTTCTGCACAAGCATCTGCTTTGCCGCTTTAATTTCCGCTTCGTTCAGCGCGCCGCGGCGGTTACGAAGAAGCTGTGCCAGTACGTGCGTTGTATCGACATCTTCCGGCGCAGGGTCTTGCTTACCTTGCGCTGCCGGGGGCGGCGCTACGGACAAGTCCTGTACTTCCTGCAACAGGTCAAACTCCCGCTTCAATCCGCGTAATTCGTCCGTTACCGCTTCCGCGTCATCGAGACGGTTTTCTTTAAGCAAATCCTGAATGCGTGTTTGTTTCTCTGCCATTTTCTGGCGTAATTCTCTTTCTTTTTCTGTCATTGATTGATTCCTCCTTATTTCAACAACTCCAACTCAATTGCAAGCCGGCGCTTGCGAGTTTCTAGCTCTTCCGTGCCGTTCGCCGCCGTATCGTCCGCAGTTTTCGCCGCGCGCACGGCATCCGGCATGGACTTGAAATTCACACCCTTACTGCAAGCGACCAGCTGTACATCGGATGCTTCGACAGTAATATCAAACATCTCCGCAGCTTCTGCTGCCGTGTACCATGTTTCGGTTTCCACGGCGTCGTGGATCGCTTCGGGTGTCACACCCTCACGGGCTCGTTCAAGATACGTCTGCTCGATACCGTCCTGTACCGTATCAAGCATTGTGGCCACCCGCAGCATGTCGTCGGCGTTCCCCAGTGCCATGGCGCTTGGCTTATGGATCATGAGAAACGTGTTCTTAGGCATGTAAAGCTCATCGCAGGCCATAAAGATAACGCTGGCAATAGACGCCGCCCACCCGTCCACGACGCCGACGGTATGCCCGTCGTGCCGTTTGATCATGTTCGCAATAGTAATGCCGGCCGGGACGCTGCCGCCGTCACTGTTGATGTAAATCGTAAGGTCTTTACCCTTCAAGCTTTCGAGCTTTTCCCGTACATCAATCGGAAGTACGTACCCGGCGAAAGTCTCGCCGTCGTAATCCGACATCCACGCTTTCCACTCGTCGTCGATGACGTCGCCGTGGATATACACGTCTGCGGACGTTGTGGACTCGTTGCGAACGTCAAAGCATGTTAGCTTCTTCTTCATTATCCCCCCTCACCTCCTTTCATGGGCTCCGGCTGCCCGATGTTATCCAGTGTCGTATAGTTGAGCGACACAAAATGTTTATCCCCGCCGGGGCCGATACCGTCCATTTCTTCCATCTCACGGATCTCATTGATGGTATAAATACCGTTGTTAATCATATCCCGGTAATACTGCGCCCGGGCCGCACTGTCCCCGCGCAGCTCAGCGGCCGCGTTAAACTTGACATAAAAAGAAGCCCTTTCCGTTTCGGTAAAGAGCTTGTAATTGATTTCCTGTTCCCATTGCGTAAATATCGGCAGCAGTGTTGTCTTGATGTAATCGAGCCCCATGGCTTCGGCGTTCGCGTATGTCGCTCGGTCAAGCTGTGCGAGTTTATGCGGCGGCACGCGATACACTTTAGCAACTTCCGTTATGCCGAATTTTTGTGTATCAAGGAATTGCGCCTGATCAAGCTGCATACCGAGCTGATGAAAGTCCAGCCCGACATCAAGAACGGCGATTTTTCCCGCATTATCACTGCCGCTATTCAACTTCTGCCACTCTTCCCGGACACGCTGCTTTGCCTCGCGGTTAAGCTTTGTCGCTGTTTTCAATACCCCGCTTGATAGTGTGCCGTTGCGATAAAAGTCACTGATAAACGCCTTTGTCGCGTTTTGGCTGTCAAGCTCGTCAACGAGTGTCTTCCACGGCGCTACCCCGATAATACCGTCCCTTGTGAACGCTTTGAAATGCAGCACGTCTTCCGGAGCGAGGTCGTACATCTTACCTTGGGCGTTCTGTGTCTTATACCGCAGTTGCCCAGTTGACGTGTCCAGCTGTACCGTCGTTCGTACAGGGTCGAGTGGCCAGAGTGCCGCAGGGTATCCGTCCGCCCCCCATTCGATATACGCAATGCCGTTGCCGTATATGCCGATATGGCCCTGCATGGTCTGCTTGAACACAAATGCTGACATGAACGGGTTCGGCCGCTCATACAAGAGCCGGGCAACGGGATGCTGCATGCCGATGTTTTTCTTCTGCTTGTTAAATGTGTGTATCGGCAGCTTACCAATATCATCAGCAAGTATGGAAACGCAAGCGGCTACGTTTGAATTTTTCGCCGCCTTCTCCGGGGTGATTGTTTCGCCGCCGCCCAACGCGTCGATTAACCACTGCGCCGGGTTAAGCAGCGTCCCGGTGTCGCCGCCGATGAACAGTTGCCCCCCGCCGCCGCGATTGCGGATCCAGTTACGAACGAACATGTTCATCTACTCCTTTACTCTTGCCGTTGGACAGGGTGTAGCTTATAAGATACGCCCCCGATAAGCACTCAACAGCCGCCGTATATAAAGCAACAACAGGACTCACGTACGAGCCCGCAATAACCAGCAGCACGAATCCGGCAATCAGTAATATGTCATCGATATACCCTTTGATTATTTTCATAACTCCTCCTTATAGGCTAAACTCGTCAGACAGCACGTAATCGCTCAAATCTTCTTCGGCCATAACGTGTGCCCGGCTGAACGCGTTGATGACCGCCGCTATCGGGTCGATACGGTTCGTTGATTTTTCTTTATCCAGCATGATATTCTCGTTATGGTCACGCTTCGTTACCGCGTTGCTGATTGCCCAATCCAGCAGCGGATTCGGCTCATGCAAGATGTTATCCCGATACGCCTCTTCCCGGAATGCTTTTGTCGGTTCGGATAATGTCCTCATGCCCTGCCTGACCTCAACGGTCATAATGCCCTGCGCATCAAGTTCTTGCGCAAAGTGCGTTGCATTATACGGATCGTAACAGACTTCCCGGAGATTCACGCCGAGCGTGTCAACTTGCTCCCGAATCCACGTACTGATAAACCGATAATCGACAACATCCCCTGGCGTTATTGTAAGATACCCGGCGCGCGCCCACGCCCGATACGGGATCTTGTCGGTCTTTTCGTGCGCTGCGATTGTCTCTTCCGGGATAAACCCGTGCGCCCGCACGAGGTATTTCGTCGTTCCGTCGTCATCAAGCGGCATAACAAGTGCTGCCGCCGTAAGGTCAATACGCCTCGACAAATCGACTCCGACATATACGTCGTACCCGTACGGATCGACGGGCAGCTCTGTAATCGCGCCTCTTTCCTTCCATTTCGACATGTCTATATAAGACATCGCCGACTGATTTACCCAGAGATCCATATTCTTCGTGAGGAATGACTCCATTTTTTCAGGACTCTCAATCGCCGAGTCTAGTTTACTTCGGATGTTCGCGAGCCCCTCCGGGTACGCTGCCGCTATCGGATTCGCTTTTACCCAGCAATCCTCATTTTTGACATCATCGATAAGGTTGCCCTCGTCGTCACGGTCAAGTTCGTTGACCATACAAAAATAATCGACAACGTCAAAATCAATGGCCGGGTTAAGTATCTTCTCAACGAGCGGATATTCAACCCGATAACACGGACCACCGAAGTTATTGCCCGCCGTCGTGATAATAAAAAGAAGCGGCTGCCGTCTGGCAACCATACCAGTGTTGATAACTTCAAGAATCTCATCGGTCGGATGGGCGTGATATTCATCGATAAGACCGCATTGAGGGTTTAACCCGTCACCGGTCTTCCCGTCGTCTTTCGACAGGGCTCTGAGGATTGAATCGCTCTTCGGATGACGAATGACTCCGTATGACTCATGCCACTTGTCCTTGAGAAGCGGGCACCTTTTTAGCATAGCTACGACTTCATTGTAGATAATCTTAGCCTGTAGGGTCTTAGTCGCCCCGATATATACTTCGCTCATGGGCTCACCGAGAGCCATGAGTTCGTAATCGCCGACGATGGCCAGCGACTGGGACTTGGCATTTTTTCTGGCCACCTGCCAGTAGGCCCTACGAAAGCGCCTAAGGCCTGTATTTTGATGGACCCATCCGTAGACGTTACCGAAGATAAACCGTTGTATCGGAGCAAAGTCTATCGGCTCGCCGGCAAGGACACCTTTGGTATGCCGATGTAAATGCGCCCAGTTAAAAAAGCGCTGCGCTTTTTCTTCGTCAAACACATACGGAAAGGTCTCCGTTCCCGCACGCTGAACATCTCTTAAAAAACGTTCACACGCCCATCGGTGCTTTTGGCATACATGGGCCGTGTCCTTTATGCAGTTATGGCTATACTGAGTAAGTTCTTCAAGTAGCGTCATACATTACCAAATCCTTTATCGCCCAACGGATCGGCCTTTTTAGGCTCTTCTTTGGGAATGTTCTTGGCTTTGGCCAGAGGATTTAAAAACATTCGGTCTTCCATTTGAACGAGTGAATTCATTTTAGCGTTAATGGCCTTGTCCAGATTTAACAGCCCCGATACGGACAGGACGTATTCTATCTTTTCAAACATTTTTTCCGCCCGTCTTGTTCCGTACTTTTCAGCCAGCGCCTCAACGGCTGCCAGTCCTTCATCGGGAGTAAACCCTACCGTTCTTATTTTCTCCCGATGATGCAATAAATCCAAATATTCCGAAAAAGTAACACAGTATCTGGCCATCATTCCCACGTCAGCCGAGCTTACAAAATCGATATTTTTATATAATTTTACTATCTCTTTCCACTTTTTATGGGCCTCTTTATCCGCCCGAACATAGCTCGGACAGACCAATTTTTTATCGCCCAATTTCACTTCCGACTGCTGCCTTTTTTCTATCTCAGCCGCAGTAAGATGCCGTTTGTTCCCCTTCATGAGATGAAGAGCAACAGGCACCGCAGGTCTTCCTCCAGGCATACTATTACCTCCGTTATCCCGTAAGGGGAATTTCACGAACTTTTTAAGAAGAAGAGGCCAAAACGGTCCGGCGTTTTAAGGTAAAAACTTTTTTGACCGGGGGGCCTTTTCTCATTCTCATTTAAAATTATATTTTCTCAATTACGAGAGTAGTGGCCAAAGCCTCCGTCTTCTCTGGCGGTCTTACGATTGTGGCACACGTGATTCATGGCTTGCCAGTTCTTCGTATCCCAGAACAACTTCTGGTTACCTCGGTGCGGAATGATGTGGTCCACCACGTCTGCGGGTAACGGCTGCCCCGAGGCTTTGCACCGTTCGCATTCACAGGTAGGATGTTCGGCTAAAAAAGAAAGCCTGGCTTTGTTCCATTTCGAACCATAGCCCCGTTTGGCAGCGCTTTGCCGTCTGCTATCGTATGAAGTCTTGCGGTGCTTTTCGCAGTACCTGTCACGGGTAAGCTCATGGCAGCCCGGATAACAGCATGCATGTAAACTCTTTTGCGGCATTAGATAGCCTCCTCTATGACACATATAAAAAAAGACTTTACCGGAAAGAGTCGATAAAGTCTCTGCAAATAATAATTACAAATACTAATTTTTATAACCACATGAATTTTCATAATATACATTAACAAAAAATAATTTAATGCAAGCATTAAGTAGAGATACTGTATAAAACAATGTATACATAGTAAAATAACTAACAAAGAACCAAAAAGCACAATATACCCAACCATAAAAAATATAATATATGCTACAGTAATAGACATATAAATAATATAATGCATCAAATATCATGGTTGCAATAATTATCCCTCCACAAAAGCAAAATGAAAAAAGTATCCCCACAATAGACTTTAACTTCCTATCTGCTTCAATTACTTTGATAGTCTTCAATGTAATAATTGCAGACATTAATGCCAATCCAGAAAACAAAAAGCCGATCACTCCTATATATGCCGGCACAGTAATCTGTATTAGCTCTTTTACTATTGTATCAATCTCTTTATAGTCCAAAGTTAAGATGGCTACCAATATAAAAACTATTGACAATATCAAAGAGGCCAAGCTTTCCATTCCTTTGAATTCATTGTACTTTTTAGTCAATTTAACAAAAGAAAAGAACGAATGATTTTTGCATATATCTTCTAAATATATAGCTTGTTGACTAAATTTCTTCATCATATATCAATCCTTTTCTCAATATTTGAAATCAAAATCTCTTCAATTCCATTTTTCCCATAATCAGCAACTTCATTTAAAGAATCTCCAGGTGAATATTTTATATTCTTTTTATAAGGAGCCTCACTATCACTAGAAATAGTTTTCTTCTTATCGTCAGTAGTTTTTCCCGTTGCGGTAAATACACCAAATCCTTTTGCTATTCCCTCAACAGATCTTTTAACTAATTTAGCATCCATATTTAACCCTTTTTTCCTTGATTCCGGCGCATAAATCTCCTGATGAAACTTAGTCCCACCCGTTTCTTTTAATTCATCTCCATCTTTGGGAAAAAGATCGTCAAATTCATCTTTATTACTATTGGGTGGAATAAGAGTAATTTCAATTTTAGATACTGTATTTAAAGTCCGAAGTTGCTTCTTGAAATCACTGGCATTATTCATAATATAGACTGAAAACTGATTTTCCCCGTAAATATCATTAATAAGTAACTCAAAATATTTCAGAAATCGTTGTCTTTTAAATTTCTGCGTAGGGATAAATGCTACCATCTCGTTTTTCCAATCAAAATAAAAGGGGATTGCTCTAGATAGTTTTTCTTGATCCATACTGCTAATATTATCTTTTTTTTCATCATATATGGCTATTTCATCCTTAAATACATTAATAAGTCTACCCACCAAATAAGATTTATCACTAATGCGGTCTATATTAATAAACTTATATATTTCTCGTTCCGAATCATCTCTATCTGTATTTAATTTTTGTTCAACAATTTTGCTTTTCTGCCAATCCTCTTCAATCAGTTTATTTAAAATTTTATTGTAGTTTTCTTGCTTTTTATACACCTCATAAATCTCTTTATTAATATTAATTTTTGCAAAATACATGGTCGCCATAACTATCATCTCCATTTTTATTTTCTTTAGTATAACGTTTTTTCAATGGATTGAATAATATTATGAGTAACGCGCATATATTTTCTCTACAAAACACCTTAAAGTAATACGGAACACTTTACAATTTTTGAAATTAGATATATTCTTATAGAAGGATTTTCAATCCTACATGGTCTAAGTCCACTGTGATTTAGACAAGACAAAATCTTATTTTGTCGACCTCTGGTAAAGGAATAACCCCGAGTCATAATGGCTTGGGGTTATTTCCTTTATTCCGCCCCTCTACACAAACCGGGCATATTGTAATAATAAGTTCAACAAAACAAGACGCCCAATCACTGAGCGTCTTGTTCTGTGTCATGCAATATTATTAGGAGGTGTTCACACTATTAATATACCAGCATTTTCCGTACCAAGTTGATACGAAAGCGTACCGTTTGTGACATCCATTAATTTCTATCTGTAAAAACAAAATGCATCTGCAAGGGAATTGATAAGGGACCGAACATCATCATTGATACTTTTTCCAAAACTCTACCGGAGCGTTTTCTTACAGCCGGTTCACTTAGATGTAACACATCCGCAATACGCATCCAGGAAGCCCCGTTAATGAAACGTTCTACAACAATAGTGCGGTCAGCATAGCTTAGAGCCTCTATAGAACGGTCAAGTCTCTTAATTACCGGCTCAATCTTATTCAGTTCTTCCTGAATATTTTTTTGCTGTTCTTCAATTTTTTCTTTTTCACACATGGACTTTTCTTCCTGGCTTAACATTTCCCCATTACTTCCGGGAGCAAATGACAGAGACGGAACCTTAGGAGCTGCCGTCAAATTTAGCTGGGTTTGGTATTCTTCGAGTTCCGCATGAAGGTTTTCGATATAGACTTTCGTCACATTGTATTTTCTAAGTAACGTTTCCACTTCTTTGGTTCGTTTATCTGTCATCCTTTCTGTAGCCTCCTAATATCGTAACCGCTCTTCAACCATAACTTCAATTCTCGGTTTATCACTGTATATTTTTCCCGCATTAATTTCGCACACAATGCTGTCATCTTTTAACACCGTGCCGTTTAGTGCGTCCAGTATCCCTTTGATGTAATTATCCGTATCAGGTCTTGTTGTCGGTCGAATTTTAGCTTCTATAGCTTCTTTTCGTTTCTTTTGACTAAATCCACTCGGAATAGCTCGACATATTAATAAGTGTACTCTACACGAATTTTCAAACTGCCTAAAGCCGGGTTTAGCCAGTAACGGTTGTAGTTCTAATCTTATCAGTGCCTTATAGGCTTTGGACTTTATCGGATCATACGCCTTAACAAATCCGCCTCTCCGTGAAAACCTCGGGCGTCCCTGGGCAACCGGATTTCCATAAAGCGTCATTAAAATTCTCCGCACCTTTTCTGTTTTCTCATACTTTGTCGGCATTTATGCTCTCCTTTAAAACGGGATTTCTTCCTGAACCGATTCGCCCATATCTTCAAAGCCCGTAGCAGCTTCCTTTTTTCTCCACTTGTTCAGTCTTTGTCCTACCTCATCCGCCAAAATGTATGTACGGTATTGATTCACACCGTCTTTTTCATATACGTTAGTCTTCATACGGCCGATTATGATAACCGCATCCCCTTTGTGCAAATCTTCATAGATAGAATTAGCCAAATCATTCCAAGCCTCAACATTCACCCAATCGGTAGCCTGTTGGTACTCCCCGTTTTTATCTTTGTAATTTCTATTTATGGCAACTGACAAACTAACAACCACATTGCCGCTTACCGTTTCTCTTCGTTTCGGGTCTTGCCCCATGTTACCTACAACAATGACTTGATTCATGTTCATTCTCCTTTCGAAACTAATTCAATACAACTCGTTCTACAATTTCACCATTTTTCGATAAATACAGTTGTACCTTATTTCCGCATTCATCAAGCTGCATGTCGGTGCTTGCATAATGTGTCAGTATCGCTAAGTTTTTCCGAATTACGCTATCAGGAATATCCGGCCAAAGGCTACGCGCAAACGTTCTTAACTTACGAGGAATAGGTTGCTCATACTTCTTTTCTCTTAAAGCTGCCAACCTGGCTATTAAAGCTTGTACATCAATTTTATGTCTCGGCTTACTATATTCGGCAATCTTTAAAGAAGATCGTTCAGCTTCTGCCCGTGCACTAAGCTTCTTATCCAGTATTTCTTTTATGGTTGCCAAGGACGGCAAAAATTTCTCCCGTTCAATTGTAATTTCTACCGCATCAGCTACATCCTGTTCATCGTACCTTGCAAATATTCTTTCAAAATTTTTAAAATATCGAGTCCTTTCATCTTTATCTCTTAGTTGGTTCGGATATGAACCGCGAATCAAAGACTGGATAAAGTACATACTTCCTCTCGTAAACATTCCCCCTAGGACCCCCTTTGCCGTAGTTTTCGTTTATGCTCTTCACGTTCACGCATAAAACGCTCGTAATCTTCTGAATGCTGCCACTGATTCCGGGAACTTTTATGGCTTTCAGAAATCTCTTCATCGTATCCATTGGCTTCCCAACGGTTAAGAATACCGGTAATATAAGCCAAGCTTCTTTTATTTCTCACAACGGCCCTTTCAATAGCTTTATGAACAAAAGCATCACCATGAGTTTCAACCAAAGCAATAAGTTTATCCTTTTCAACGAGAGAGCTGACGGGATGAATATTAGAACTGTAATACCCCATAATTTCATCAGCCGCAGCGGAAGTCCTTTCTTCTCCTTCTTCTTTACTTTCCTTTACTTTACTTTCCTTTACTTTACTTTGTGGATTATCGTCTACATTTACGGGGTTATTGTCTACATTAACTAGGTTTTTGTATACATTAACGTTTATGAGCAGAAATCTTGCGTCGTAACGGACTTCCCTTCTGCGGGAGGCCGCCTCAAAAAAGCGGCTCTGTATCCCTTCAGAAGTAAGTACGCCGTAGCATTCGTACATATTGGCGTTAAAGAAATCCACCTGCACCGCCTTGTCGACAGTCGCGGTAACTGCGCCCTCGCTAACCCCAAGCTCGTCAGCAATTAGAAAGGACATATCAGGACTCCACCGAAGGAAATACCCGTCATTACGATAGATATTAGCCAGCAGGCTGATTAGCACCGGGATGGATTGTATTCCGCACGCTCTCATTATTCTGCGAATCTTAACGTCCTGCAAAAACCCGACATCCAAAGGATAATAGTCTAACCCCTGTTTTATCGGCCTTGCCATAGGGTCTCCTTTTGAACGTTATTCGGAAATAGACGCTTCTAAAATTGCATCATCTTTTTTCTCCTGTTCTGTCCGTGTATCCAATACTTCTCCTGTCATCGGATCTACATTGTCGGGAACCGTTTCAGCTTCTGTATCAATGTAATCCATTTCATCAGGCACATCACTCATGTTTTTAGCAATGTCTTTCTTAATGGTCCCATCAGAACTCATTTCTCTTACGAATTCGGTCTTAAGCGGGGCGTATTTCAAGCACTTCTTAAGCACCGTCTTTTTGGCCATCTCATCAAAGTGGCTGTTCCAGGGACTATAGTTACTGCCGGAAGCTTTGCTATACTTTTGAGCATGCTTCTTCATATCTTCCACACTCATAACTTCAAATCCGTATCCGCCTTTTTGAGTATGAAATACGGCGTAGTAGGCAATAACACTTCCTCGATGGCTGGTAGCCGGTATATGTTTCAGCTTCGGCTCAAGACCCAACTCGTATTCAAAAACATCGTTTTCATATACTTCATGAGCTTGAATGTCTTTTACTTCACCACTTCGATAGGCCAAGTCAATAAGCCCTTTGTATCCCAGTTGAAATTGGCATTCCAGGGCTCCTTTATTCTTACTGTTTCTGTACGGAATTAAGTAAGCCTGTCCAAGCGGAGTATTCGGTTCTACCCCCAGCTGTGCTGCTTGCATCATAGCCCCGAGGAAACTGGTCGGTGTACACTCCTGCAGCTGAGAATTGCTGCTCATAGCTGTTAAAACCATGCGAGTAAAACGTTCTTTTGTGATTACGGTAGGCAGCGCTTTTTGGATTTGGTCTTCCATCGATACTACTAAGTCTTTCATGTTCCTAACACCGTCAGTTTTGTTACTTTTTGCGGTCATCAAACCGCCCTTTGTGGTTGCCATTAATAGGTCCTCCTTTATATCTTGAATACCCTTATCGGGCTACCCTTCTTACTGTATTTTTCATATATATCCGGAAGTTCCGTCTTAAGTTTCTTACTATCAATTGTCGTTCTGCCGGCTTGCGTCTTCCAGGTAATCTTTCTCTCTCCGGCATAAGCTACCTCATGATCACCTATCATGGCCTTCAGTTGGTTCTTTTTGGTTTCGACTTGCTCTTTGATTCTCGATTCTACTTCTTGAAGCTCATCAATTTCGGTCAGTAACGTTTCAGCATTTTTGGGAAGTACTATGTCATCCGCAAGGCCACCGGGAAATCGTTCGGTAAGTGCTTGCGAACAACTCTTGCTACCATCCACATCGGGCATAATGCCGCCCTTAACATTATTCATCCAGAAGGATTCTTCTGCCTCAATAAGCGCCCTAATATCTTCTTCATTTCTGGGAATTTCTTTCCAAATAAAGTGATTACCTCCGATAAGACATGCAATATACCATTTGTCACAACCAGTGACAGCCATGTAATGCTGACATTGAAGGTAATAGCTGTCGGGGACGTTGTCTCCTTCCCATTCTTTAGTTTTAAATCCGTTTGCTGTTTTGCACTCAAGGCCAGCGTTTTCGCCAACAACTAGTCTGTCGACGTTGGCTATCATGAACGGGTAATCAAGCGATTGAAGCGTCCCGCATTTCTTTACTTTTAATCCTGTAAGCTCAGTAAACCTGGTTGCGACAGCCGCTTCGTGAACGTTCCCCCAGTATATGTACTCATTATCTGATAGGTCTTCCGGCTCTACCTGTCCCGTTTTTTCTTGCCAAAGCCTGAACGGACTCTTCCATCGATTCATACCGGCAATAATGGCAGCATCACTACCTCCAATTCCGATATTACGAAGTTTTTCCCAAGCTTTGCGATCTTTCATTTCATCGACTGTCATAATTAACTTCGTATGCATTGCTTTTTATCTCCGTTTCTGTTATAGTTATATAAACCGATTTTTTCTTTTTCATGGGAGGAACGCATCTGTTACGGCAGATGCGTTCCTTTTTTCTTTTACTAAACAGTTTCATGAAATAATAATTAATACGACAAGGATTAAGTATATTGCCACAACACTAAGCCCGACTTTGACACCTTTGAATACAGTTTTTATTATCGAGTGATTCGTATTTTTATTAGACTCGATTGTACTTTCTGAGGTTTCCATGCTTTGTAGTCTGTAATATCCTTGATTTATCCACGGCGGAAGTACTGCCTTACATCCGTTATATCTCATATAGCTCTCCTTTAATGGCTTTACTTAACTGCGTTTAATGGCTTGAATCAACAAGGTCAGTGTCACTATCGTGACTACCGCACACGTTACATTGGTCATCCACTCCATCTGTATCATCCTTTCTGGTTAGTGTGACTTTAAATCGTCTGCCTTCCGAGGCATATGCAGTATTTAACAGGGCTTCTAAAACTCTCTCGGGATTGAAATTCACAAATTTTACTTCTGTTTTAATCTCCTTCTTTCGGGTAGTATAATTACTTTGTATAAATCGCTATCAATAAATGGGACCTCCATATGGTATACTTGTTCAATAAGGAGGCGAATCGGTTGACAAATAAGATTACCCACTTTCACGAATTACCCATTGAGGTGCAAGACCTTTTATTCCATTACATCCATACGACTTACAAACTGCGAGTTCATATAAATCACAATGTAACGACCTACTATGTGAAGCACCACTTCATTGAGCTGTTAAAAGAGTCTCATCGAGAGGGGTTAAAATTAGATATCGCCCTCGGCTGCTTCAAAGAGGCTATGGAATTCTGGGGATTCCGTTCCATGTGGATTGATGACAATCCGGATTCCGGATCAGATTGGGCATTCAATGCCCGCATTGTCAGATAATATGAAAATATACTTTTTAACCACAAGGGAGTGATTATAATGCGTGCAACAAAGATTAAAATGAAACCCGGTTGTCAGGACTCTTCCAACCTTCTCGAAATCGAGCAAATTTATATTACGTGCTGCCCGAGAGAAGGTTACTACTACAAAGAAGATATTTATGATGCCTTGGTAAGGCTGCCCGGATGCATCCAAGTAAACATTTATCCTTTCCCTAACTTAATTCCGGCAATAAGCGGAAAAAAGGAAAAGTATGTGCGTTCCGAGCAGGACGGATCCCTTCAAGATAACCTTCTAAATTTACCTCGCGAATAGAGTAAATTCGTTAATATATATCTATTTCTTTACAGTTTTACACATTCTTTCATCGAATCACTTCTTTGTGGTATGCTTTAGCTGACTTGTCTAATAAGGAGTGATTATCGTGAATTTAGATTTAGAACTATTCAGGTCTATCCTACTGGCTGTTAAAAATGCCCCTTCCTCAATCGTTAAGAACAACTATTCAATCCGATTTGATGGGGTACGCCCGACAACAACGGACTACCATATTCATTGGCTTATTCAAGAAGGCTTTTTGGCTGCCATTGATCCCGAATATAAGGACCGGGAATATGACTACATAAATATTGAGTTAACTCCCAAAGGACGGCAGCTTTTAGACATTCTTACCAATCAGGATAACTTTGAAAGAGCCAGGACTATTCTTGAGGATAGTGCCATTCCCATGACACTAGACGCTTTGCTTAGTGCCTTTATGAAGCAGTAGAACTAACTTTTTTACCTAAGGAGGTAATTACTTTGGAAGAAATGTATGCGTGTTTACTTGGCAAATGGGTAAATCTTACTGCCGAAGAGATGACTATTGAAGGACTGCCCGCCTTAGATTGGTGGCATGAAAATAGTCAGGATGCACTTGCTGCAGGATACATTGAGATCTATCACCGCAGACGGAAATATCGAATTCATCCTTCATTCATACAAACATATGAAAAATCAAACTGGTAAAGGTCATTTTCAAGTGAATCAACTGTTATACTATTAAGAGATTGGCTATCAAGTCGTATCTTGATGATCTCATCTCTATAACGGCAGTCTACGAAATGTTTTATGGCTCGCCATTCCGGCTCGCGCAATCCATCAATCAACTCTCGAACCAATTTTACTTTTGCTTTTGCCCTTTCTCTTTCTAATGTTTTCATTAAGGCTCCTTTCTCCCCATAAGGGGACGGGAAAAAAATATTTAACGAGCTATCTTAATCCTTCATATTGGCCAACTTTTTGCGTTTTGCTTGTTCTCGTATGAGCTACCCTGTTTAGTTATCCTTCTTTGCTTGCCAAAGCTCAATTGGCGGCAGTCCTCGCTGCCTAAGTTATGAAGGAATCCTATAGAAGTCATGGTCTGGAAAACCATGATGGGAGCTTGTATTACAAATGGTTGCACTCAGGGATGTTTACCATTTGTGGCAAGTTACCTGCAGGGTTTTACGAGAAAACAATGAGGGATAGATAGATTTCCAACCTGTCTATCGTTGAGTATGCCTACATGGGTACTCTTCACCATCGCCGGGATAACAGTTTTTTTGTTGTCCCGGCATTCTTTTTCCCCCATAAGGGGGACGGAAATGCTTGCTTTTTAGCCATGTCCTAACGTAATTGTTTTTCATGATTTAATTTCCCCGTGAGGGGACGGAAACGCAACTGTGGTCATTGGCTATCCTCCTTACATACCAAGATTTAATTACCTTTTCCCCGTAAGGGGACGGAAACAGCTCTTTTTCTTTCTCTTCCATTTTCGTTCCTCCTTGTTGTGTTTTCCTCATTCGTTATTCTTGCTCAATGCCGTTTAGTAAACCTCCGCAAAATTCGTATTACAATATTCTCGAAGGGAGATGTGTACTTGTGAATAAAGAAATCTATATTGGCAACAGTTCGGAAACAATTCCGGTCCCAGCCATTTGTCCCCGTTGTCATCAAGGTATGACTCCTGACATTCGTTCCTATGCTCAAAATTGGACTGACGATGATGATTTTGGAGTAGTTTTTTCTTGTCCAGTATGCAAGCACATATTCTTCGTTTCTTATGTCTGGGCATACAACGAAAACAATTCATCAGGTCCATGCATGGAAATATCTTCGGTCTATCCGTCTTTTCCCACAATAGAAATTCCTTCAGAAATGGAAACGCTCTATCCAGACTTTTATCAACTATATTCTCAGTCAGCGATAGCCGAAGCTTCAGGCCTAACTCTAATATCCGGTATGGGGTACAGAAAGGCCTTGGAATTTCTTATAAAAAACTACCTGACGAAAAACAATGCCGAAGAAAATGATGAAATTCTAAAAGAACCGCTTTCAGCATCAATTAAACGAATTCCATATCCTCGTATCCGAGCGTTGGCCAAAGCTTCATCTTGGCTTGGTAACGACGAAACTCATGTAGTAAAGAAAAATCCCGAATATAATGTTTCTGATATGAAACGATTCATGCTTGCGCTATGCTATCTCATATTGGCTGAGGATGTATCAGATAAAACTTTTCCGCTATTAAGATCCACATAACGTGAATCTATTTCCCCAACCTTGACCCCGTTCGGCAAATAATATTGATAAACATGCCGAGCCGGGTCTTTTTCCGTTCCACTACCACCTACACACGTAACACAAACCACGTTTATTACTTCAGCCCTCCTTACTAGCATCCCTTCCGGTAAACCCATGATTACCTCACTCCTTCCCTACGTGTTGTTTTTTAATTAGGCCTTTAATGTCGACCACATCCATAAGGCAGTTTTCCTTTGTACTCTATCCCAGGCTCGCTATGCGCTTGAGCGGTGCTTTCGGAATAATTGTCGATAAGGCAGTCCTCGTTACCTTAACAATGGCACTCACCTCTAATCGGTCTTCATATATCCACTCTAAAGGACCTATATGTGCGTTTGCGGCATCTTCCGTTAGAAATATCATGCTATCTTGAATACTGTTAGATAAACTTCCCTTTAAGTCAGTTGCATAATATTTGCAATGACATATCCTTACCGTTATGACGTATACCATGGTGTATCACCTCCTCTTTTGCTCTTTTTGTTCTGTTTTCTAAACATTTGTATTAAAAAAATATAGAGGTATTTCCTGGGAAGGGAAATCCAATACTTCTGCACAACGTTGTATTTCTTCTTGTGTAAATTCTGATTCACAATTTAACTTATAATACAGCGTTGTTCTACTCATTCCAATCTTTTTAGCCAAGTCATCTTTAGTCATTCCAAGCTCTGTTATTCTTCCAAGTAGCTTATTATAATTGTACACTTTATCACCGCCCTCCCGCTTCTGTTTTGTTTTCTAAACATATGTTAAAGCATATTTCTAACAATGTCAATACTATCTTTTTAGTTTTCTGAACTTTTTGTTGTGTTATCCGAACATAATTAGTATAATAAGTGCATCGAAAGGATGTGCAGCCATGAGTAAAGAGGATTTCGGAACTCGACTACAACAAGCCTTAGAGCTTAATGATATGAAAGCAATTGAGCTATCAGAGCGTACGGGGATTTCCCGAGGGGCATTAAGTTCTTATATATCAGGTCGCTGGAAAGCCAAACAAGGCAACTTATATCGAATAGCAAAAGCTCTCAATGTCTCTCCCGCTTGGCTTATGGGCTATGATGTCCCAATGGCTTGGCAACAGACTGAACCACCAATACAAGATGCGTTAATAGACACATCATCTGAATCCCAAGGCTATTACAACGACCCGGAGGTAGCGGAGCTGGCGGAGGAGTTGCGGACGAATCCCGATTACCGCATCCTGTTTGACGCCAGCAAGAATTTAACGAAAGAAGATATTGACACCGTTTTAAAGATTATAGAGGGCCTAAAAGCCCGTGAGGGAAAATAATTATGGCAAGACAAATTGCGGTCATTACAAAGAAAGTCATTACGCTACTTTCTCTATCTTGCCCTATTAATACGCCCATATACATCGGACCATCAAATGAAACTCATATGAAATCAAGCCATCCGAGAGATTTTGCTAATTATTATCCACATATAGGCCTTATTTTATCTCAGCCGGACTATGTCGGCGTTAATCACAAGGATGCGTCTATTGAGTACGTCCGCGAATTTAAAGCAAATAATGACTATGTAAAAGTAGCAGTAAGAATTGCTGCTAACAATTATTTCGTACGATCGTTATATGTGCTGAACCCTAATCGAGTTGCGAATTTTATTAATAAAGGAACTCTTAAAAAATTTGACGAATAAGTAAAAGTATTTTATACTGTAGTCAAGAAATACTTGAGAATCTGAGGACGGAACGGGCAGCCGTCGCCAGAAGGTCATCGACCTGAATAGGAGATGCGGGAATGTCACCCCGCCAATTCTCAAACCTCGAGAGGGCTACAGTAATATGTAGCCCTCTTTCTTTTGCGCACATAAGGATTTGAAATGAATATCACTTTGGTTTATCAGAAATTACCGCTAAACGTAAAAACCTTAGTACGAGAAAATGAAGACGGGGCTTACACTATTCTGATTAACCCCTCATTTAATTGTAAACAGCAAAAAGAAGCGGTGCTCCATGACCTCACACACATAGCCAGAAACGACTTTACTCGCGAAGAGCACGCGAATCTTATAGAACAGATGGTTCACTCAGCGGCGAATATTAGTTCTGACACTTATATGGAATTTCATTGTCGATAGCCACGTAATTCTATAAGAAAGGGTGTTGTCACTATGGAATACTTTGTTGTTGCCTGCTTGCGATGAAAATTGCCTAAAAGGAATTCAAGTCCTGAAGAAAATCATTGAGTTAAGGGGGGAGAGGGAAACTTTAAAGATATAGGAGAAAAGAGTATGTACAAAAAATATAGAGTTATTGCAATGCAAGATGAACACACGGTTCTGATTGATTATGGACTAACAAACGGGGCTCGCATTGGGGGCACTTTGTATATTATAAAGCCCCATAAGGATATGGTACTTAGCGGCAAAGATAACGGATCGTGTGATGAAATAAAGGCGATTATTGAAGTAATTGCTCCTTATGAAAATTTCTCGGTATGCAGGCATATAGCGCATAAAAACATTGATACAATTAGCACCGTTTCCGCCGGAGATGTCGTTATTCTAACTCGCGAATAGCTTTTCTTATTATCCTGTTAGTACGTTCTAAAGAGGTGACGCTACTATGAACAAAACTACCAGAGATACTTTTATGCGATATTTTTCAAACCCTATACCCTTACGAGAAAACAGTTTTACCTTTCGACGCTTTGAAAAATTACTAGTCGATAATGTGGACGCATTGTTCGACAGTACCCAGTATGACACGTACCTTCCGTTCCAATCCTTATATGTTGACGGGGCTACTATGGAAGACCAACTCCTAGTCTGTAATAACTGCAAGACCCCGCTTTTAGAAGCCCGCGAAAGGCTGCACTCAACCGGAGACACTGAGGAGATTTCCATTTACCAATGTAAAACTTGTAGTAATCTTATTTTTACGAAATATCCGACAACGTTCAAGTACTAACTAAAAAGGAGCGATTGGCATGGTGAACTCCGCTTTTTAATGCTGAATAAAATATGGCAGACCGACAGCAATGTCGGTCTGTTAGTAAGGTGCTGAATATACTGGACTTTCAATACCTTTACGGAGGCTTCATGGATAACATTATTATATATAATACAGAGGACGGCCAGACTAATGTCCGCCTATATGCTAAAGATGGCACGGTCTGGCTTAGTCTTCAACAAATTTCAGAACTATTTTCACGGGATAAGTCTACTATCTCTCGCCATATAAAAAACATTTTTGAGGAACACGAACTTAACCCAAATTCAGTTGTTGCATGTTTTGCAACAACTGCCGCTGACGGTAAAATATATGATGTAACATTTTATGGTCTCGAGCTTATTCTCGCAGTAGGATTCCGAGTACGCTCTCCCCGTGGAACTCAGTTCCGTCGTTGGGCAAATACAACGTTAAAAGAATATATGCAAAAAGGTTTCGTCATTGACGATGATCGTTTAAAAAATCCGGATGGACGCCCTGACTATTTCGATGAATTATTAGAACGTATCCGCGATATCCGTGCTAGTGAAAAAAGATTTTATCAAAAATTACGAGATCTCTTTTCTCTTTCGTCTGACTATGACAAAACTGATAAAACAACCCTTCAATTCTTTGCTGAAACTCAAAATAAGCTCATCTATGGAGTTACAGGAAAAACAGCTGCGGATTTAATTATGGACCGAGCCGATTCACAAAAACCCAATATGGCACTAACATCATGGAGCGGTACTATTGTCCGCAAAAAAGATATTCTTATTGCTAAAAACTATCTTTCGAAAGATGAAATCGATTCGTTAAACCGTCTTGTAGCTATCTTTTTAGAAAGTGCCGAATTGCGAGTTAAAATGCGTAAAGATTTGACGCTTGTTTATTGGCGTGAAATCGTAGACAAGTTATTAACCGATCACGATATTCCGCTTCTCTCTCATCACGGGCATCATTCTCAGGAAGAAATGCGGCAGCATGTCAATACCGTTTACCAAACATTCGATACAATAAGAAAGCAAGAGGAAGCTCAGAAAGCCGATATTGACGATTTAAAAGAATTAGAAGACATCATCCCATCAATCCAGTTGCGGAAGAAATAAAAAATGCTCGCACTCTGCTACCAACAGATATTGTAGAATAAATTACAATTTACTATTGAACTTACTGCTTTTATAGGCTATACTAGTGGTAGTGAACTATCCCTTTCGCATTGCGCGGCTGGGACACTGAGGTCCTTGCTACTGCCCGTCCACCAGCAAGGACCTCTTTTATTTATATAGGAGAGTTTACCTTGACTATTTATGATAAGCCTTTTAAAACATATAACGAACAAATTGAATTACTCAAGAGCCGAGGATTAATTGTTGAAGATTACGGTTTTGCATACCATGCTCTAAGCACGCTCTCTTACTATGACTTAATAACTCGATATCAGAGATATTTCATGCCTGACGGTAAACAGTTTATTGATAATATAACAATAGAGCTACTATATAAGTTTTCATTGTTTGATAGATCCGTCCAGGCATTTATATTAAAGTATAGCTTGCTCATAGAAAATATCGTTAAAACAAAATTATCCCATATAATGGCCAAAGACTTCGGAGTCAATGAGGCTGCATATCTTTCTGCTTCTAAATATAGGGAATCATTCAAACTACCTAACGAAAACGAATCGTTAAAATTTAGTTCAATCGCTTTTGAATGTAAAAAGGCCATAATAGATCCTAAAATTGCACGCGATCCTACATTATATTATCACAGAAAACATAATCATATTCCCCCGTGGATTCTATTAAAAAATTTATCATTTAACAATACTATCAGTCTGATGAAGCTATTAAGAAACAAACAGCGAAATCGTATTATAAATGAATTAGTCCCTTTTCCTCAAGTGCGTCTACGGGATAAAACCAACTTCGTTTTCTGCTCTTTAGGGGCAATCAGGCTTTTTCATGACTTTGCGGCTTGCAATTTGGATTTTACGACTCTATATACCTATGAAATCAACCATCTTTCCCCTACTATCCTATCTAAACTCCTAGAGGATCGCTATCTCATAAAATCAGAAAACGACAGAATACCTCTTACTGAAAAAGCTTTCTCAAGAGGACTTTATGGGGTAATGCTTTCTATGCTAGTGTATCTCAAAGGATGTCATTTAGTAGGCGAGTTTATTACTGATTTCCTTTACCTTTTTAAAGATTTTAATGAGGGTGATAGTGCGGATAAAGAACGGCTATTCAAATATTATTCAGATATAGCCAATATGCCGGCCGATACGCCTATGCGTTTACAAAGCTATTTATCACAGTACAAACAAGCAAACAACGATTCCCAGGTTCTCCCGTTAAAAAGGATTTGATTATTTTGTCGGATGATATATTTTTAACTCCCAAAGAACAAGTCCAATATTGCAAAGCAGAGGGCATCTGTTTTAACCGGATGTCAAAATCTGAAGCCGTAAAATATTTGGAAGTTAACCGCAACTATTTTAAGCTACGGACTTTTCGTAATAACTATGTAAAAGATCCTCACCTTCTAAAATATACGAATTTAGATTTTGCCGACTTAGTCGATTTATCAAACATTGACAGCCAGCTGCGACGTATTTTACTGGAAATGGTGCTTAGCATTGAACACTTTTCAAAATTACATCTAATACGTATCGTTCAAAAATCAAAAGAAGATGGTTACGCTGTAGTGCGAGATTATATTAATCAACTATCTCATGATAATCAAAGACGCTTATCTTCTGATCTGAAGAAAAACAGTCGGAGCCTATATTGCAAATCTTTGTTTGATAACTGTATCAAGAAAAATATCACGACATGCCCCGTTTGGGTATTTGTAGAGATAATTTCATTAGGTCAATACCTTCATTTTTATGATTTCTGCCGTCAACGCTACTCACGCCAATCATATGCAAAAGAGCTTAAAGAAAGATTATATTTGCTATGGACAGTAAAAGACCTAAGAAATGCATGCGCTCACAACAACTGTATTATTAACGATTTTCGTGCCCCTACCTCAGCTAAAACTATCCCCAGTCAATCAGTAAATAACGCATTAATAAACTTGGGAATTTCTACTCACGTGCGTCGAAAACATTTGCGAAGAATCCCTACCCATCAAATTATTACAACCTTTTATACTCACACGCTAATCGTATCAAGCCCGGAAGAACATAATCACGTGGTAAATGAGCTCCAGAATTTCAAAAAACGTCTGTTTCTAAATAGTGATTATACGCATAATGACATTATTTACTCTAGCTTTAAGCTACTGGAGAAACTTATTGACAATTGGTTTATTATGATATAAGATACTGTTACAGAGAAAAAACATTAAATGTTTTTGCGAGAGCAGTATCAGTTGATATTGCTCTTATTTTTTTGTCTTATAATAGGCAGTTATATTATCAATATTCTATAAGTTTTTAGATATAGAAAGAGGTGTTCCCAATGAAAACCGAAATTGATAGAGACCTATTTAGACACCGTCTGTACGAATTAATGGTCGAACAGAATCTAAGCCAATATGACTTGGCTCGGGAAATGAGAATTTCGGTATCAGCACTCAACAACTGGTTTCACCTTAATCACACACCTAGCAAGAGCTCTATCAAGAAACTATGCATATATTTTAATGTTGATAGTAGTTACTTTTTAAAAGAAAATCCCGATTAAGGCTATCTAATGAGTCCGGGCCCCGCATCAACAAACTGAGGCGGGGCCTGTTTTTACTCCGGAGGCATCTATATGAACACTAACAAGCGAGCAGCCCTTTATATCCGTGTAAGTACAGAAGAACAAGCCAGGCATGGATTATCCCTAAGTGCTCAATTAGAAAATCTGCAACAGTATGCAAAAAATAAAGGGTATAAGATAGTCGGAATATATACCGATGATGGTGCTTCCGCCCGTAAATCCCCTTTTTCTCGTAAGGCCTTTAGACAGCTAATGGAAGATGTACAATGGAATCGAATTGACCGCATATTATTTATTAAGTTGGATAGATGGTTTCGTTCTGTCCGTGATTACTATAAAGCCCAAGATATACTGGATGCCCATGGTGTGGACTGGGAAACTACACAAGAGCAATACAATACCACGACTACAAACGGACGCCTAATGTTAAACATCAAATTATCTGTCGCCCAAAATGAATCTGATATGACAAGTGATAGAATTCGTTTTGTATTTGAACAAAAACGGGCAAAGCATGAAGTTCTATCCGGATTTGCACCCTTAGGTTATAAAATAGAAAATAAACATTTAGTTCCTGATGAGAATGCGCCTATAATAGCCAATGCATTTAATCAATTCATTGCATACCCCAATTTACAACAATTAACCAATTGGTTTCATTCCCAGGGAATTCATTATAATGTAACTTCAATCCGCAAGTTATTAAGAAATGAACGATATGTTGGCCGTAATAAGGGTGACTTGGAGTATTGTCCTCCCATCGTATCTGATCAACAATTCTATACCGTCCAAGATATGCTTGACAAGAATTTAACAGTAAAGAGAACCGCAAGCGGATTAGTATATCTCTTTACCGGTTTATTACGCTGTCCTATTTGCGGCCATAAACTCACCAGTTCATGTGCCTATTCCGGTACACATAAATATAAGCGTTACCGCTGTTCCAGACATTGGCGTAACGAAGACTGCTCCTTTAATCGAGGCATTGCAGAAAGCAAACTTGAAAAGCAATTATTAGCACATTTTGATGATTTGTACGATCACTTCAATTCTGCCGTACAAGAAGAGCAAAAAAATAACACTCGCATAGATACGCAAGTGATTAAGAAAAAGCAAGAACGGCTAAAAGAGCTATTTCTAAATGAGCTTATTACTCTGGATGAATACAAAAAAGATTATGCTAAGTATGCTGCCATGTTACCGTCTGAGCCCAGGCCTTCTATTCAACCTTCACTATATAAGGGTATGAAGGCAGCTGACATAGAACAGCTATATAAGACTCTTCCGGATCGACAAAAGCAAGCCTTCTTACGACAAATTATTGACTATATAGACTTTAACGCTGATTTAAAGCCTATTATACATTTTAAATAGCTTGTACTACGGGCAACACTTCTAAAGGTAAGGCTTGTAAGAGCTCCGGTACGAGTACGGCCCTATCGGCATATAAAGCCTCATGAGCCAAGCCTTTTTTCACCTGCCGCGTAACCAGCGACACAACCGCCACATTGGTCACTTCACTGCCCGTGCCGCACGTTGAAGGCACCAGAATGAGCTCACTGCCCTTACAAGGCTGTACCGTCCCGTCAAAGAGATCTGTCAAGGGTATACATTCTTTCAGGGACAGAAATTTAGCCACATCCAAGATAGCTCCGCCTCCGACAGCTATAATCCGCTTCGGATATTCTATCATGTCACGGCGAATCGCTTCCACTACCTCATCTGTCGGTTCCCCGTCATCATAATCATCCTTTAAGAGAACTTGACACGGTAAATCGAGATTCTCAAAATAAGAACCGTAGATATACCGGTTTGTCAATAATACGTCATCTTCCCTTACCTTCAAGTCAGCCGCCATGGCACAACATGTGTCATATCGATAAACGGCGGTGTGCAATCCCAGTTCCAGCATAACAAGGCCTCCTTGATTCGTTTATCATTATGTATAACAACAACAAAATGCAGGTCTTATGAACGTTGTATCCGCTCTCCCGTATTCGTATGAATATCCCAAACTTGATGGTCCGTTTCAACACGCACCGTTCCTTCGGGCAAACTGTTATCTTCCTGCCAGGCTGCTATAATTTTAAACGTTGCGGGTAGTTTCATATTTTCATTCTTATATCCCCGCGTACGCGACGTATCGCGACGATTATACCGTATAGTCACACGTCCCGTATGTCCCAAATCTTCCAACAAGAAGCGAATTTGTCGTC
>PPYF01424670.1_pt1 | contig 37395 bp, 25 predicted proteins | sample 1559871 | NCBI WGS metagenome assembly PPYF01 (sample SAMN08240021, study PRJNA423297) | Human gut metagenome, whole genome shotgun sequencing project.
TCACCGCCGAGCATGATGACAAACGTTTTTCCCCGGTGGGTATTGATATAGGGAACCGAATGGCGGAATCCCTCGACCAGCTCGGTTTTACGTTCCTTTACCACGGTACACCTCTTTGCATGATTATTCGAAATTATTGTATTTTTATTCTGTTTTTTCGCAGGGTGCAAGTGTAAATTTTATGCGGGAGCGAGTTTTTTATCAGTAATACCGTGAATATAAAAAGAATGTTTACCGTTTTATAGATGACAGATTATGCGTCTTTCGCTAAAGTTTCCGGTCAAATTGGTCGTTTACTTGTTACACAGCTTAGATTTCTTTTGCTCGGGAGAGGCATGTCAGGATCCAACACTGCAATCAGCCGTCGTCGTTTACTGCAAGGCGCGGGTGCCATGTGGCTATTGAGCGTAAGTCAGGTCAGCCTGGCTGCGGTCAGCCAGGTCGTGGCGGTGCGCGTCTGGCCTGCGTCCAGCTACACCCGCGTGACGGTAGAATCAAATCGTCAGCTGAAATATAAGCAGTTCGCGTTGAGTAATCCTGAACGCGTGGTGGTGGATATCGAAGATGTAAACCTGAACTCGGTGCTCAAGGGGATGGCTGCGCAAATCCGCGCTGACGACCCGTTCATCAAGTCGGCGCGCGTCGGGCAATTTGACCCGCAAACCGTACGTATGGTTTTTGAATTAAAGCAAAACGTAAAACCGCAGCTGTTTGCCCTTGCGCCGGTCGCCGGGTTTAAAGAGCGTCTGGTGATGGACCTCTATCCGGCCAATGCACAGGATATGCAGGACCCGCTGCTGGCGCTGCTGGAGGATTACAACAAAGGCGACCTCGAAAAGCAGGTGCCGCCAGCACAAAGTGGTCCACAACCGGGTAAAGCTGGGCGGGATCGTCCGATTGTCATTATGCTTGACCCTGGCCACGGTGGCGAAGACTCCGGTGCGGTGGGGAAATACAAAACGCGCGAAAAAGACGTGGTATTGCAAATAGCTCGCCGTCTGCGCTCTCTGATCGAGAAAGAGGGCAATATGAAGGTGTACATGACGCGCAATGAAGACATCTTCATTCCGTTGCAAGTGCGCGTAGCAAAAGCCCAGAAACAGCGCGCTGACTTGTTTGTTTCTATCCATGCCGACGCCTTTACCAGTCGCCAGCCGAGCGGTTCCTCGGTGTTTGCGCTCTCAACCAAAGGCGCAACCAGTACTGCGGCAAAATATCTGGCACAAACCCAGAACGCCTCGGACTTGATTGGTGGCGTAAGCAAAAGCGGTGACCGCTATGTCGACCACACCATGTTCGATATGGTGCAGTCGCTGACCATTGCCGACAGCCTTAAGTTTGGTAAAGCGGTGCTGAATAAGCTCGGTAAAATCAACAAGCTGCATAAAAATCAAGTTGAACAGGCCGGGTTTGCCGTACTAAAGGCACCAGATATTCCCTCCATTCTGGTCGAAACGGCGTTTATCAGTAACGTTGAGGAAGAGCGTAAACTGAAAACAGCGACTTTCCAGCAGGAAGTTGCGGAGTCTATTCTTGCGGGAATTAAAGCGTATTTTGCCGATGGGGCGACGCTGGCGAGAAGGGGATAATGTTTTTATTTATTCAATGAATTTATATTTCGTTGAATAAATAACATTTACCTGAATATTAGACGCTGGTTTTGTGACTGATGTCGGATATTTGAATGTCGGCTTGAAAAATAAGCCGACCATCTCTTTAATTAAGCACAATTCCGTGTAATGTATACGCATTAGTTAATCATCTTGTAACTGTTAAATCAGGCAAGGCAATGTTTGAAGTAGTTATTACTTCTGACGTGCCTTGCCTTTTTTTTTGGAGCCATGGAATGATCATCGAAAAAGTCATGAACAATAATTGTGTACAGGCATCGATGAATGGACAGGAGGTTATCATTTCTGGGCCTGGCGTCGGTTACAACAAAAAATATGGAATGTCGGTCCCTGAGCATCCGGCTAACCGGATTTTTTATGTCAGAAATGAACAAAAAAACAAACTTTATAAATTGATTGAACATGTAGATATTGAGTATGTGTTTGTTGCCGAAAAAATAGTGCAATATGCGGAGAAAAATCTCGAAAAAAATCTCAATCCATCGCTACTATTGATTCTTGCGGATCACATTTCGAATGCAATATCCCGAGTCGTTTCAGGTATACAAATTAATAATGTTTTCCTTGATGAAATCAAAGCGTTGTACAAAGCAGAGTATGCGATAAGTCGCGATGCATTAACTATCATTAATGAGCAATTCAGCGTTCAACTTCCTGATGATGAGATTGGTTTTATAGCATTGCATATTTTAAATAATTATGAAAATTCAGTTGATTATGAATCAGTACGGATTATTGAGTTGTCGCAAATAATCACGGGGCTTATTGAAGTTGTTTATAACAGAAAGGTGGACAGGAGTTCATTTAACTATTCCAGATTTATGATGCACCTTAAATATTTTTCAAGTCGCGTGTTATGCAATGAAAAAATAAAACAGAAAGATATTGGTGATATCTATGAACAGTTTCTTGAAAAGGACATCCTGTTACAGCGCGCAATTCATGAAATTGAACGGTATCTGTATGCCACTTTTAAATATGAATTAATTTTAGAAGAAAAACTATATCTCTCTATTCGTACCAAAGTATTAATGGACTAATTATATATAACATTTATATGAGATAACCCACATGAAACAAAAGAAAGCCTGGAGTTTTTTTCAGAGCCTGGGGAAGGCATTTATGTATCCCATTGCTCTGCTAAGTGTATGTGGCATGATGCTAGGGCTGGGAAGTGGTTTAGCCAGTGATGATATGGCAAAGTTAATTCCATTTCTGGCTATTCCAATAATTAAAACCATACTTGATTTCATTGTTAGTCTTGGTTTGTTTGCCTTTGTTAATTTACCTGTATTGTTTGCGATAGCGATTCCCTTAGGATTATTAAAAGATAAAGAGGATAAAGCCTATGGTGCTTTTTCTGGCTTAATTGGTTTTATGGCGATGCATCTGGGAACGAACTTTTATCTTAAACAGCACGACTTATTGGTCGTTGCTGACCAAATGTCGACACATGGGCAAACCATCATTCTGGGGATCCAGTCCTACAATACCAGCGTGTTGGGGGGAATTGTTGCTGGGTTATTAGTCGCCAGCATGTATAAAAAGATCGTTAATTTACGCATTCCTGAATCGTTAGGTTTTTATAGCGGCCCACGTCTGGTGCCTATCATTACACTGATTGTGATGAGTGGATTTGGTCTGATCATTCCTTTTATCTGGCCGCCGTTTTTCAATCTTTTCATGCTCATTGGCCACTGGATTTCAACTTCCGGTCCTGTTGGTTATTTCTTCTATGCAGTTGCCGAACGCGTGACGATTCCTTTTGGCTTAAACCATCTGGTGACGTCAGTTTTCCGCTTTACGCCAATCGGCGGTTCGGCTGTGATTGGCGGCGAAGAATATTACGGCACCCTGAACATGTTTATGGCATACGTTAAAGAGAATGCGGTCATTCCGCTGGATTTGGCGGGGAAAATGGAGCAGGGCAAACTGATGATTCAGTATGGTCTGGCTGGTGCCGCGCTGGCGATGTATCGCACTGCTCATGCTCAAAACAGAAAGGCTATCAAAGCATTGCTTATTTCCGGGGTGCTTACGGTGATTATTGGCGGCGTCAGCGAACCGATTGAGTTTCTGTTCTTATTTGTCAGTCCACTGCTGTTTGTCTTCCATGCCTTTATGAATGGATTCGCTAACATGGTTCTGCCATATATGGGCGTGAAGATGGGATTTACTGGCGATCTGATTCAATTTATTAGCTTTGGCGTATTGCGTGGCACAAGAACAGGTTGGCCGATCGCGGTGTGTGTCGAAGTGGCCTATTTCTTCATTTATTACTTTGTGTTCCGTTGGACCATTCTTAAATTTAACCTGATGACCGTAGGCCGTGAAGAGTCCAATCCTGTCACGCTGAACGTTCACGAAGATACGGCTATAGCGGATATCCCAACTCCTGATAAATCAGAGCTGCAAGCGGCGGAGCAGATGGTTAAGGCACTTGGTGGTAAAGAGAATATTAAGTCACTGGATAATTGCGTAACTCGTTTACGTTTAACAATCGCAGATATGGGATTGATTGACGAAGTTGCAATAAAAAGAGCTGGCGGGATTGCGGTTGTTAAACTTGATCAAAATACCCTACAAGTCATTATCGGCACTAAAGTCATCGCCCTGCGTCGGGATATGGATAACTATATGGGGATATACTGATGGATGTTTTTAATACTCCTGTTTCCCGCAAAGGAACATATTGTACCCAATGGGACTTTTGCGAGGACAGATTTGGTGTAAAAGATGTACTACCATTCTCTATTTCAGATATGGATCTTCCGATACCAGACGCTATCACCAGAGCATTAAAAAAACGCCTGGAACACCCGATTTTAGGGTACAGTCGTTGGCAACATGGTGAATATCTGAATGCGATAGTAAACTGGTATTATCAACAATATCAAACAGATATTAAACCTGAATGGATAACCTATAGCCCCAGTGTGATGTACTCTATTGCAAAAGCAATAGAGTTATTGACATCGCATGGTGATAATATTCTCGTTTTTACACCTGTCTATAATTCATTTTTTGATGTAATTAAACATAGCGAGCGAAATATTCTGACAGCCTCTTTGATTATAAAAAATGAGGGGGGCTACGCTATCAACTGGCAAGATTTTGATCTTAAGATTAAAAGCGCAAAGATGGTGTTATTATGTAATCCTCATAACCCGACAGGAACAGTATGGTCGGAAGAAGAACTGCATAAAATCGCTGCAAGCTGTACAAGGCATAATGTCTGGTTATGTTCAGATGAAATCCATAGTGATTTTGTTTTTAATCGTAGCTTTACATCCGCGCTTAAAATAAAAAAAGAAAAAGTAGTAGTATTTAACTCGATATCGAAAACATTTAATGTTCCTGCACTAACAGGATCGTATATGATTTCAACTGACGATAATTTTAATCATAAGTTCAGAACGATATCGAGGTATCGCGATTTTGTAAACTCCCCATCAGTACTGAATATAATTGCAACTATTATTGCCTATAACGAATGTGAGGGATGGTTAAAGTCATTAAAGGCACATATTGCCTCTAACATTCAATTCACCCAGCAGTATCTGAATGAAAATATTCCAGAATTGATCGTAAGGCCAGCTGATGGTTGCTATTTTTCCTGGATAGATTGTTCTGCTATTGGTTATCCTTTTGATGAATTCTACAGTCGATTAATTCATGAAGGCAAAGTGGGCATTATGGCGGGGCATGTCTATGGAACGGAGGGGGAGGGCTACCTTCGTCTGAACCTGGCCTGCGGTCGAGAAAAATTATATATGGGGCTTACGCGTCTTGTGAGTGTAATTAAAAATATTAATCAGGGAGAATAAAAATGAATAACACGGATCTTATCCATCTCATTAAACATTTTATGCGTAACGAACATAAAGCAGTTGAAGAAGTTATTGATTCCCCTCTTTCGGAGGTCGCTAATTTAATTAAAGTATTACAATCTTGTCAGGGAAAAGTTGTTTTTATTGGTGTTGGTAAGTCCGGTATTATTGCCAGAAAACTCGCAGCAACTTTTGCCAGTACCGGAACTCCCTCGTTTTTTGTTCACGGTACGGAAGCGGTACACGGCGACCTTGGAATGGTGGCGAAAGACGATGTTGTTATTCTTATTTCAAACAGTGGTGAGACGGCGGAAATCCTGGCGACACTGCCTAGTTTGAAAAAAATGGGTAATTATTTGATCTCTTTTACCCGCAGTCATCACTCATCGCTTGCGATAAGTTGTGATTTATCTGTTGAAATCCCCGTCAAAAGTGAGGCGGATAATTTAGGTTTAGCACCGTCATGCTCGTCGACTGTTGTTCTGGTTGTTGGTGATGCGGTGGCGCTTGCACTCTCTGAATTGAAAAAATTTACTCGTGCTGATTTCGGCTTATATCATCCAGGAGGTGCACTCGGCATTAAAGCAAATTCATAATTTCAAAATATAAATACAGTAACCGGTCACGCCATCTTTTGGGGTGGCGTTCTTTGAAGTGAGTGTCCGCTATGAAAAATGTTCTGGTCACCGTCCCCAGCTTTTCAGCACGCTGTGTTTCCGCCAGCAAGTTGCTAAGAGAGAATAATTTTAATCTTATTATTAAGAATAATGTGGAGCATCTGCTTAAATCAGAATCCACTGCATTACGAGAATCTATTTGCGCGGTCATCGCCGGAAAAGATGGTTATCAGGCGGACACGCTATCATTGCTGCCTGGTGTGAGAATAATATCGAGATTCGGGACGGGGATAGACAATATTGATCTTCGTGCGGCACAGCAATCCGGTATTGTTGTCAATAATGCGGTTGGGATTAATTCAAATGCGGTTGCGGAATTTATCATTGGACTTATCTTCGCGAGCATGAGAAATATCCCTGGCAGCTATCATGCGATGCAAAATGGCTACTGGGGTGAGTCGCATGGCTGTGAATTACAAGGGAAACGGATTGGCCTGGTTGGCTACGGTAATATAGGTAAAACTCTGGCGAAAAGGTTATCCGGTTTTGATGTTGAGCTTTTAGCTTTTGACAAACAACCCGACTATCAGGTTGCTGACAAAGCTGGAGTTCAGTTTGTATCAATTGAAGATATCTTTATGCAGTCGCATGTCATCATTGTTCTTTTGCCTTTTTCTTCTGAGCTGGAGAACTTCATTAGTCATAAATATTTGTCGATGATGCGCAATGGTGCTCTGATCATCAATGCCGCAAGGGGAAAGTTGCTGGATGAGGGCGCTTTACTTCAGGTGATTGAAGAACGAAATGTGTTTGCGGCGCTGGATGTGTTTAGCTCTGAACCGTTGGCGCAATTTAGCCCACTGCTACATGCCAAAAATATCATTACAACGCCGCATATCGCGGCCGCCACCGTTGAGTCATACCAGCAAACCGGGATACACGTTGCCCAGTCGATAATTGATTACTTCGCAGGAAGGGAGATAAAAAACGTGTTGTGAGTTCAGCGAACAAAGATTTTAAATACAAAAAAACCGCAATTTGTAGAACACATTGCGGTTTGTCAGCATTCTAATAAATTGGTTGCGGGGGCCACAGTCAAGAGGTTAATCCAATCTTTTGAAACTTAAGGTATTCACTGTTCCCGAACCCAAGCTATCTACCGAAATATACACTCATTATCTGATGTGAATCAACGAGTAGATCGAATGGCCTGTTCCTCTCTTTTTTTGTACACAGAGACTCCATTTTAAAAAATGGCAAGGTCACATATCCCTTATTGGTACATAAATCCCCCGATGTTTACTGACTTTGTTCCACCTTCGTATCCAGTAAAATGACATAGCGATTCAACAACTGATTTAACCGGGTATCAATTTGCGTCAACAGCGTTGGCGAAACCTCTCCGGTCTGTTTTTGCTCTTCCAGTTGCCGAAGCAGTTCTTCCAGCGGCGGCTCCTTTAACGACTGCCGGATGCCGTACACCGCCGTTTTTAGTTCCGAACCGGTCAGATATCTCCCCTTACGTTCATCCAGTGCATCCAGCTGCGCCGACAGGCGCTGTAGCTGGCTCTGCGCCTGAGCATAGCCATTCAGTGCCTCAGCAGACAGGGCGCTCAGCTCCCGCTGTTTGCGCCACTGCGCGTTCAGCGCCCTGACCTGAGGATTATCCGGCCACAGGGCATCAAGCTGGCGTAGCTGGCGATATCCTTGCTCCAGTGGCCAGCGGGCAGGCAATTTGTTTAACTGCTCCAGTTGCATCTGACTTGCCGCAATTGTTCTGTCCTGAGCCAGCAGCGCCTTATCCTTTACATCCAGCTTTGCCAGTTCGCCGCTCTCCAGCGACTGCGGCAACGGCATGACAGACAGTTGTATTCGCTGGATTAGCGCGTCCGGCTGATTAAGCTGCGACCAGCCCCATAATCCTGTTCCGCCGAGACCGGCCATCACAACCATTCCGGCCATAAATATCGGCCATGTCCGCTGCCGGGAGATTTCAGGGGATGGAACGGGTGGACTGGCATCCTTATCGTTTTGCTGAACGGATCTGGTTGCAAAAACCGGCTGTGGACTTTCCTCTGACTTTTTCGGTTGATTCATTTCCCGGCGGGGTAATTCAGGGGGAGTGATAGTGGTTTCCGCTCCCTGAGGCGCCAGCCGTTCCAGACGCAATGCGGTATTGCGAAACTGCCCGGACAATACGTCCAGCTTCGTCATATGCCACAGTTCACACTGTTGCAGCGTGGTTTCTATGGTAGAAAGATGCTGTACACAACGGTAGATCTGCGGCAGATCCTGATACTGAATATCCAGCGTTCTCAGTGCCTGCTGCATTTTTTCTGTGACCCAGCTGAGCAGTGATATTCTGGAATGTACCTGTACCGGCCAGAAGTCAGCCCAGCGCTGGAGCAGTATATCCAGTGAACCGAGTCCGTCTGCCATCCCTGCCAGCCCCTGCCGTCTGGTTATCGCCAGTACGTAACAGACCAGCGTCTGTAGTTCCACGCCATTTTGCCGGAACAGCGCGAGGCTGAGTTTTTCCACTTGGCGCCAGTCCACGTCTGGCCGGGCCGGGTGAGTCAGTTTACTCATTTCAGCCTGCAGTTCACCGGATTCCTTATACGTACAGGGATCGCCGCCCATGACGAACTGGCTGATAAAATTCGCGTTACTTGCCATCAGTACGCCCGCTCCTGCTGTTTGAGATGACGCAGAACAATTCGTCCTTCCGGAGAAAATACGCCATCAAAGCGTATCCAGCCGGTATCGGGAAGCTGCGCGTGGATCAGGTAATTAAGATGCCCCGGACGGGGCTGGGGGAGTAATTCCACCTGTATCTGACTCAGGCGTGGTTCATAACGCAGCAGTGTTTCTTCAATCTGACGCATCAGGCCATGAATACCCGCAGCCATCCCCTGATGGATCAGACTGAGATCCGGCAGACCGTAATCCGGCAAATGCGCCAGCGTGCCTGCCCGGCAGTTGATAATGCGTTGCATATTGTCCATCACGGAAAGGATAAGCTGATCCCGCTCGCTGATCTGTTCCAGCGGTAACTCGCCGCTGAAACTGAACGTCAGCATTTCATATAAGGAAGGTGTCGACATCGGTTATTTATCCTTGAGAGGCAGCAGTCGCAGGTCGCTTCTCATCAGTTCAATCGAGCGCGGCTTGTCGGCCTCCAGTTCGTCCCTTTTGATCACCAGACGCCAGCTGTCGCTTTTTTCATCAGGGTGATAAAACTGCCCAATAATGGCGACAAACTGCGTCTCTTTATCCAGCGGCACATTCAGGGATGCCGTGCCTTCCGGTTTTACCCAGACGGTGTGTTTTGCCAGTACGTCCTTCTCCAGCGTCTTCTCTTCCTGCATAAACAGGGTGTCGTAATCCGCCTTGTCAAAATCTTCGCGGGTTTTCAGTTGCCAGACATGCACCATCGTGGAAAGCGGCGTATCTTCCGCATCCGTATTCAGGGCGCTGCGGGAGAAGAAATCGAGATGCAGTATTTTGATTTGTTTGTAGAAAACGGCTGAGGCCACGCTTTTCGATTCATCCACCACTTTCTGAATCAGCCCGCAGCCACTCAGAACAACCGTCAGCATCGCCATACAGAGCAACGCCGGACGTTTAAAACGAATAGGAAACATGAGTCATACTCTCCCTGTTACGAATGGAAAAAGCGGGTATTAATCCCTGATAACGCCCCAGACTGACCGTCACTGTTCCGGTCGCGGGCGCGGCAAAGGAGGCGCGAAGGATGCCGGTACGGCTAATCTGTACACGCTGTTTTCCCAGCCGGGCAGCAGGCAACAGGCTGACGGGCAGCGTCAGTTGCAGACGGGCCTGACAGCGCCAGCCCAGATAAACGCGCAGCAGCACCAGCAAATCGCTGTGCAGTTGCCCGCCGGGCAGCCAGCCACGTGCTTCTGCGGCATCTTCGGTATACAGTTTCAGCAGCAACTGGCTGTTGACGTCGGTACCGGTACGCCCCAGCAGCGTTCGCGTTTTCAGGCTGATGCGTGAATTTTTTGACAGACCCGCAGGGGCCGGGAGAATTACAGGCTGCGGATCGTGAGGCACCACCGTCGCTTTGGTCAGCGGGGCAAGCAGCCCTACCAGTGCCGTGACGCCTTCCGCCGTGCGCGTCGGCAGGCGCATCACGCTGAGCAGGGCCAGAAAACGGGATACCGGCGTGGCGATATGGTTCTCGCTGCCGGGAATACCCAGCCCGATGAGTCCCAGCAGACAACGGGAAATGTCATCCACGGCACCTGCTTCAAACGACGCCGGGTAGTTATATTTGCGCCAGATGCGGTAGTACTGAGTAATAAAGCGATGGTTAAAAATATCGAGAAACGCCATCACTGCGTCATGTCCGTCATGACGCTGGGTAATGTAGTCCAGATAGGCGGTTGGCAGCGGCGAATCCACGCCGTACAGGCCGAGAAAAGTGGTGCGCACCGTGGGGGGCGCGTCGGGATTGCCCACGTCACGTTCAACGTTTTTTAACTCGCTGACCGGAAAGCCCATACCTGGATGAGGACGAAAGCGCACCGCATCGGTGGCGGGGCTGTCGGTACTGCCCAGCGGCGCGTTCTGCTGGCTCTGTTCCAGCAACTGGCAAAAACGGTAAAAATTGATTCGCGCAATATCCGGGGCCAGCCGGTCGGTCAGCCCGGTACGCGCTGGCTGTGATGCTCTGTCCATTGCAGGCACTTTCCTGTGGGTTGCAGAATTAAGGTCAGTTGAGTGAATAAGTGGATATCGGCATACAGTGCGAAAAAGCGGTGCAGCAGTTCACCAAACAGCGTGATATCACCTTCTCCGGCAAGGCCGTTACTGTCCAGCGTCACCTGAATATCCACGCCACGCAGCAGAAAGCCTCTTTCAAAACGCTGTATCAGGCTGTGCTGAACGTCGACAATCGCCTCCAGACGACGGCGGTTCATCTCACTTTCGGTCCAGTCGTACAGTGCCAGCGTGCCGCGCAGAATTTCGGCGTTATCCATCATCGATAAAAAGTTAGAACCAAGGTGACTGAGCACCCGCCAGTGGAAGCGGTCACGCGCAGGGGGATAGCAGGGCTGCGTCGGAGCGCACAGGTTGCGCACCCGCAGGACGTTCTGTGAGGCATGAACTGGCGTATCGAGCAGCGTGCTCTGTAAAGCCTTACGGGGAAGCTGCCCGTTAGTACCGGTCAGGCTTAAAGAGAGCGTTTCATCCTCCAGCATCCGGTCAGTATCAAACGCATCGCCGCCCAGAATCAGCCAGGTGTCATGCAGGCCGGAAGGGCCGCGCTTTACCCGCGTGTGGTAATAGCGTTCCGGCGCATCGTGGCGCAGCATCCCGCCCCGGTGACGAAAGCTGGAGAAGGGGACATACGCCTGACTGCCGGTATGGCGCGAAGAAATAATGTTGTCGACGGAATAAATCTCGGTATGCCCGTCCTGAATGCGCATCGGGCGCAGCAGAAATTCGTTTTCCAGTGGCGAAAGGTGTAACGGATCGGCTTCGAGCGGGAACAGGTTGATGACCGGCACGCAGTGCAGACGGATATTATCGCTGTCAAACGGCAGGTCGTGAGGCCAGTTCTCGTTCAGCACCACGTCAATCTCAAAGCCGGTTATCCCCTCCGGCCATGCAACCTGCTCCAGCCCGTTCAGCGCCACGAACATAAACTTCTCGCGGAAGGTGAAATACTCCAGCAGCAACTGGTAACCGCTGAAGGCTGACTCACCTTTTGGCCAGAGCCTGTCATCATCCTCAAAGCCCATCGGGGAAAAGTGTGCGCCAAGCATCCGGCGATCCTGCCCCGGCAGACGCAGCCAGAACTGCTGCGTGCCAAGCGTTAAAGCCCGGTGCAACGCACAGGCTACCGGGCTGTCGGCATTGAGATAGAGCGGCAGGCGGGATAAATCGATCTGCGACCAGTCACCAACCAGCGGGCCGCACGCAAAGCGCAGATGGATAACCGAGCGTCCGTCCGGTTCATATTGCAATGACACGTCCGGCAACGCCAGCGGATGCAGCGTGATATCACGCGTGGCACTGTAGACGCAGCGGGTTCTGCGCTCGCCAACAGGGCGCGACAATACCTGAAAATCGCTCAGCGTTTCGCTCTGCTTCATCTGCCGGTGATCTGTCGACAGTTCAACCACGGAAAGTGACGGGATGGTTCGCAGGTAGTGGGGCCACAGCAGGCTGACCAGCCCTTCAGTCAGTTCCGGCAGATCGTCGTCCAGCTTTTCGCGCAGGCGGCCCATTAAAAAAGCGAAGCCCTCGAACAGGCGCTCCACATAGGGATCGCGTGCGCCGGGTTTATCAAGATTAAGCATCGCAGCACGGTCGGGATACGCCTGTGCGAATTCTTTACCCGCTTCACGCAGGTAGCGCATTTCGGCTTCATAGTAGCGTTGGGTCAGGTCGTCCATCGGAGGATTTATTTTTCCTTTTATTGAAATTAATACCAACGAGTAGTGAGATTAGAATTTTTTATTTTCAGAATCCTAAGGACATATAGATGGATCATTTATTTCAAAAGAAAAATCGGACTCCATACTAGATGAGGATTTCTTCAATAAAGAGGAGATATGATATCCAGATAAAGTTTTAGAATTATTACCATCAGATATCAAAATACTAAGTTCAGACACAATATTCACAGGATTTTTATTAAAAACATCTGACTCCCTACCTGTGTAAATAAAGTATACAATTGGCTTTCGCTCTCCGACATCAAGATGGAAATTCTCTCTTACTTTACCATCATAATGTGTTGAATTATTAACTGTCGAAATACTAATAGATACTTTGCATGTATTTACCATGACAATGGAACAAGAATGGAATGGTTGAGATAAACATCCAGCACACAGTGTGCATAATAAAAAAGAGAATATTAATCTAATCATGAAATTTCACTCGAGATAACCATATCATTGCACATACATCGTTTTCGACAGCAACCGACCTTGCATATAGATCACTGGTGTATATATGCCCATCATAATATTTCATTAAATCTATCTCGCCAGTCCCTGGATAAACTGAATGAGGCAGTGCATATTGAGGTGGTACAAGATTAGAGGTCCCTTTATGCTCCCATGAATACGTATTCCCACCGTAACTTTTTAATATCATATGACCAGTCTCATGGGCTACATCAAGTTTAAATTCTAATCCAGCCTTAAAAACAGGATCTGCGCCTTTCTTATACCCACGGCCATATTCATAATACCCTCTATTGAAATAAATGTTCATACGTCCCATAAAAGCACTAGACCTGACGCTTTCTAGATCTTGCTCCTCAATTAAATCAAAAGAATCCATGGCTGGGTCAATATTTATTGATACAGAGATATTTACATTATATTTACCGTGCGGAGTAGTAATATTATTGCCAATTCCGGGATTCCTCATTCCATTTCGTGCCCAATAATACTCCATTCCATCTTTGGCAAGTTGCTTTAATTTTTCAAACCCTACAGGTGCAATACGATCATCTTTATGACTCACACCATCATCTTCAAATTCTACTCGCCAACTGACATCAACTATTTTTTGATTCTTGTCTACTTTTACATCAATCCAATCTTCCTCATTCGCAGAAGTTTTCAATGGATAATCAACTTTTATCATCATATCACCACATAAAGCAATCAGTCTTACAAGTAGTGATTTGCTTTTTATCTTAGTTGTATCCAGTATGCCTTGATTACTGTAACCATCCCATTGCCAGGCATGCTCTCCCTTATCACAATATTTACCGGTCTGCCGTTCACTATAAATCACTTCATTACCATCAAGCACTTCCAGAGAAAGCGCTTCAGCCTCATCGCCTTTATTTGTGATGGTAAAATCTATTTTTTCTGTATTCTTCGTACTACCACCGCTAATCATTTCTTTATAATCAGGTATATTCAGTGGCGTCAGTATCTTATTACCTGATAATTTAATTCTGTAATCCAGTTTTACATCATCAGAGGATGAATCAGAACCAGAAGTCAGATCCTTTTTCGCCGACTGCGCATGTTGTTCCGCTTCACTTTCCCCGTCATCCGTCTCATACGTATCATCCATCATTGACGCAATAAACCGTGCCTTACACGGGCAACTGCTCTGACTGTCCAGCGTCCCCGCCATCAGCCTGCCGTGAATATCTGTTTCAGGAACGCCGCCCACAATAATAAACATTCCCGGATATCTGCCGCAGGTGACCCGGTCCATATCCCGTGCCTGCGGAATACCCATGATCGTATGGTCGTCCGCGCCTTCAATAATCTTCCCGCCGCAGGTGGTTTTGTCCCCCCTGACCAGAAAGTAGCCTGTTCCCATTGCCATCAGTCCTTATGTTGCGTATCACACAGTACCGCTGCCCGTGCCGGATCGATTGCCACCAGCGTTCCCAGCAGGATTTCCATTTTTCGGTTCAGCAGGGCTTTATCCGCATAGCGGTGCGCCCGCAGACGCAGCAGTTTCAGTTGCCGGGCTTTTACTTCAAACAGCAGTTCTGGCTCCCACTGCGTCAGCGTTATTCCCTGTGCGGCGGTATCCAGTTCTTCCAGCAGCAGGAGCGCCATCTCGTTTTTACCGTACTGTTCCGCCACCCGCGCCATCAGCAGTCGCAATAACAGGCGCTGTCGTGCCGTGGTGATGCCCGGACGGGTCTGTATCCAGCCCAGCGCCGCTTCCACGCCCTGACTGTCTGCCATCGCCAGTGCTTCCGGCTCCAGCGCCAGTACGTCATTTGTGGCGTCGTCTGTCGGTACAGCGGCTTTCCCCGCAAGCCATGCGCCGTCTTCCCGCATCATGACCTGCTGCGCTATCCAGTTGCGCGTCACCTCGTCGGCGAACGGTGTGCCGTCGTTCCATGCCAGATTTTCCAGCCCTGGCAGGCGTTCCAGCAGTAACGCCAGGTCCTGACGGATAACGGCTGTCCACCTGTCCCACGGTACGCCCGCCTTAGTCAGTGCCTGATGCAGATACCACTGAATGTCCAGCCAGAAATGGCTGACGCCAGTGCTGAACATCAGGTCGGCCTGCTCCAGCAGTTCCGTCCAGTTCTGCTGGGCATACAGCCGCTTAAGCTGGTTGCGTGACTCGGTGCGCGGCGGGGCCAGCCGGGTTTTGCCGTCCACATCCGGCGGCAGTTCATGCACCGTGTCCCAGCGCAGGGTTTTCATCAGCCGGTGCGCCGAAAGCCAGCCCTGCGGCTGTTCGTTCAGATAACGGGCCAGCACTTTCGCCTGGTCGAGCAGGTCACGCCCGGAGGTGATGGTCTGTACCTGTGGCGCATCCACCGGGGATGACGGTGCAGTAACGCTGCTGCTGTTTTGCGGCACCACCGCGTTCATCCCGCCCGACTGCGCCAGACGTGATTCCAGCGCGTTAATCAGTGGCATCAGGGAGGGGGAATGCTGGTCTTCGGGCCATGCAGTGAAGGAAACCGTCAGTTGATTAAGAGCGGCAACAATGTTCGCAAAATCCTCTTTTGCCACTTCCGGGTAGCGGGCAAGGCTGTCGAGCATCTTTTCCCCTGCCAGCCACTCCAGCGCCATTTTCCGGCTGGCCGGACGCGAGGGCAGCAGTTGCGTACCGAAGCGTTCCACCAGTCCGGTCAGCAGCGCCAGTCCTTCCGCCAGTCCGCGCTCACCGTCGCGGTGCAGTCGCGCCCAGATGTAGTAAGTGGCGATGCGCACGTCTTTGGCCTGCGTCAGCAGCAGGGATTCGGCAAGCTGGCAGATAAGGCCGGTATCTGTGCCGGAAAGTTTGTTCATTTCGTCGCGTATACGCAGGAAATCGTCGTGGTAGCCGGGGTCTTCCCCGACCGGCGTGTCTGCCGTCACCGGCAGCAGCCATGTCTGCCACAGCGCCGCCTGTGTTCGCGCCACATCCAGTGCATCCCGGTCGGCAAAACAGCTACGGGTCAGCTTTTGCAACAGTTCACTCATCGGCGTCTTCCCCATACTCTTCCGCATCCTTCATACTCCTGCCGGTCAGAAATACCTGTCCCGGCAGGCGGAAGTTTTTCAGCTCCAGCAGCGCCAGCGGCCCTTTACCCTGTTCAACCCGCAGCAGGTAATTCAGCGGCAGGCCATCCTGCGCTTTCCACACCACCTTAAAGGTGCTGCTGTCCACCGGTGTCACCTGCGCCTGTTCCAGCAGGCGAATAAGGCTCCAGCTTCCCCGGTAATCCGCCAGAATGCGTTCCATCGCCTGCGTGCTGGTCCAGCTCAGCGATGCGCCGGGTTGCCACTGTTCATCCGGCCAGTTGAAACGCTGCCAGCGTTCCTTCTGGTTGAAATATTCCAGCTCCTGCCCGTCAATCACCAGATGCGTTTTCATCACGTCACGCGCCGGTTTTGCCCGCAGTTCGAAATGTATTCCCGCATCGCCGCTGGCAAAGGCGGTGTCGGCCACGTCACGCAGGCGGTTCAGGGCGCGGATAAAGTCCGGGTTAACCGTCAGCCCCTGCGTGTTCATGGCGTCAGCCACCCAGTAGCGGCCTTCACGTTTCAGAACACCGGAAAGGTTGGCGGCGATAAACTGGTTGATGCGCCCGTCATCGCGCAGATACTGTGCCAGCAGGGGAAGAGAGGCATCGTTTTGTGAGGCTTTGAACGGATAGCGCCCGGCGAAGTCCTGATTCCAGTGGCTGACAATCGCCCGCTGCCACTGACGGTTCAGGCTGTCCGCCGCAGGCGTCAGCACCTGCCGCCACGACTGCTCCACCGGGCGGACGAACAGCGCCTGACCGAAGCCACTCCATTCCTCGCCCAGACTGGCGGCGATTAACCGTCCGTAGTCGCGGGTGTCGGTGAGGTCAACGGTTTTGCCCTGTAAAACCGTCTGCGCCAGTTGCTGGGTCATCTCCTGCGGGTCGGGGGCGTTGGTCACCTGTTGCAGTTTGAGACGCACGCGGGTGACGCGGGTCAGATACGTTTGCAGGCTGAGTTGCGTATCACCACCACCGCCTCCTGCCTTATCGCCCAGCAACCGCAGTAGCGGCGCGAAGGTTTTATCCAGCGGCCCGACAGGCTCGTTGCCTTCACGGGATTGCTGCGGCGTTTTCTCCTTGCCGTTAAACAGTTCCTGTGCCGATTTCGCCAGCGAGTCTGACAGGCCACGGTTTTCCCTGCCTGCCGCCGCCTGCCACGCGAGGGTGTCCGTCAGCGCAATCAGTGGCGACTGACGGGCATCGGCCATCAGTGTCAGCTGGTCGAGAATGCCGGAGAGCGAGTCTTCCTTTTTCCAGCGAATGCTGTTGAGAAACGCCAGCCAGCTTCCGGCAAAGTCGGTAAAGTAGCGTGAGGTGAGACGGTTACGCAGCGTATCCGGCGAGATATCCGCAGAGGTATCCTGCTGGCGGTCGCTGAGTACCCAGTCGATTTCCTCGCGCCGCGCCGTCACCACCTGCTCGATGGCTTCCCTGACCTGTCCTTCCCACGCCTGACGGGTGAACATCCCCGGCACCGTCTGTTCCGTACTGAAAAGAGATTCGGTGAGGGTATCCCCGGTCATGTCCGCCAGCGTCATATCGGCGTAGTTGCGGGACACCTGTTGCAGCACGTTCTGGTAGAGGGTGTTTTCGGCATTACGCACACCAATCTGGCGCAGCAGGATTTTACGCACTGCGCCGGTCAGTTCCGGTGGCGGCGATGTTTTCCACTGCGGGTGTTCCGGCAGGTTCGCCGTCCAGAAGGTCAGCAGTGACGGCAACACGCTCTGCCGCACACCTTCCGGGATATTCTCGTAGCGCAGACCGTCCGCCATCAGCGTGGTACTGAAAAAGGCAGCGTCGGCCTTTTCCGGGCGGGAAGTCATCAGCAATGCCTTAAGCTGCTTATAGCGTTGTTCACCGGTGGCGGTACGCTGAGGACTGTTGGGCGGCAGCGCGACAAAGGCATTAAGTTGCTGTTGCAGATGGTCAACGGCCACGTCGCGCACCAGCCGGTTTGCCGCCTGCGCATAGCCGGGAAAAGCGGCGGCGAGCAGTTGTTGGTTACGTTCAAGGCCAAAACGCTGATACCACGGCGCACCTTCGCGGATACGGTATTGCAGGCGTTCCAGTTCGCCCTGCAGGGTATGCAGCGCCACCAGTTGTTCTGCCAGCGGCAGGCGGGTATCGAGCGCACGCGCCGTCTGGATACCGGTTTCCTGAACAAGAGCGCGGTTGGCGAAGAACGAGGTCGTCATTCCGGCCCCCCATATCACCAGCACGCAGACAGCGGACATCAGTGCGGTACGCAGCCACGGAAAACCCACCGTGCGCCCGCGCGCGTTATCACCCGTCACGCCCGCCCAGACCGGTGACGGCAGCCACGCATGAGGTGCGGCCTCCGGCACGGCGGCAAGCGGCGGGCTGAACATCAGGCCACGCAGGCGCAGGGAAGAAAATGCGCCGCCTGCCAGCAGCGGTTTCAGAACGCTTTGCCAGTGAGCGATACCCCGCTCTGCAAGGGTATGGGCCAGACGCAGCAGGAAATCATGGCGGTTATCCGCCAGCAGTTGCGACATGCCCTGTTCCGTCAGCGGCAGGGTTTGTGCTTCCAGCATTACAGCCAGTTGTTCCGGGGTACAGCGTTCCGGCAGCAGGCAGCCGACGCTTTGCAGGGGGCGTCCGGTCTGATAATCACCGTCGTCACAGACCTGCCACAAATAGAGTGGAGCCTGAAAACCGAGTCGCTTACCGCCGTTTATCAGTTCGCGCCAGCCTTTGTCGAGTTGTGCGGTCTGGCGGCTTTGTTCTTCTGTCAGCGGCCAGATGATGCCGTCCAGCGGACGGCTGCGGCGCAGTTTTTTTAAGGCGGTCAGCAGTGTGACATCAGGCTCCGCTGTTGGCCTGCCGCCATATATCAGCACGGTGTGGTCGCCCTCCAGCCAGTGTTGCCCGGTCAGCCCCGGCGCGATGGCCTCTGCCTCTTCAGGCTCGCCGGTCACCAGCAGCAGGCGGACTTTACGCCGCCAGAACGGACCATAGCGTAACCGAATATTTGAGCTGAGATCGGTTAAAATATCCTCTGATGGAGAAGATACGGGTTGGTCGTTTTCTGCCGAATTTTTTGGTCTGTAAATAAATTGCGCTTTCCTTTGCTTCCGGATCCACCAGAACGGCGAACACACAACCCCAAGTAAAAAAAGAGAAAATAATCCCGCCCATATTCCCCATATCAGACGAGCAGACACTCCGCTCTTTATCAGAACATCCTGATTAATAATAATTAACAGAGCGCAAATCCCTGCCAAACCAATAATCAGAATTAAATATCCCCAGAAACCGTAACGCTGAGTATGCATTATTTTTCCTCATGTCCTTAAATAAAGCTTCCGGGTAATCAGGCAAAGGCTCTTTTTCTGAGCATACTGTGCTGACTGATAGATAATTAAATGATTTTGTTCAGTTTCTTTGGCAGCCTCTGACAGCATTGCCAGAGAGACAGGAAAAATAAACTCTCCTGTAGGGCCAAAGGAATGATCAATCATGTGTAGGGGCCGTTTTTTAGGAAGTGACCATTGATGTTGTTCAGCATACTGCATAAGGTTTTCTATCGTTCCCTCATCTAAACCAGAGACCCAGACATGCTGTAGTTGTTTGTTATCCAATTGGTTATATTCAAATAACACATCCAGATTATGCTCCAACTCCTCGGGTTCTAATGGCATTACACGCCCCAGACCAGCAATAACGGGTATCTGGTGCTGCCGTACAAATGACGATGAGGAGATAAGCTGTGCTGATACCAGTTCACTCGTATCTTCAGGTTTATTCTCCGGCCAGTTTTGTAAACAAACAACCAGAATTAGACCGTCAAATCTTTCATCATAAAGAGACTGGATTTGATTAAGAGTATTGGTCCGTTCAGGTACTAAGTCCCATTGATGGAAAATAGCCTGTCTCACGGTTTCTCCACGCCATTTCTCAGGCTGTAATACGTAGATAGTATGTAGATAATGACGATAATCAGGAAATTGTTGTGTCAGTTGCTGGTGAATATCATGGAATATAGACGAAAGAGAATAACGGGATGCAGAGAATAACGGTCGTGCCTTTTTAGGATATGCAGGGATCTCTTCCTGTGGCCCCAGTAAAACACTCATGCCTTTTTCTTCCGGTGTAAAAAGAACATTCCCAACTATTGCCAGTTGTTTTTGGCTCCAGTGTTGCCAGAGTTGTTTAACTTGTTGTCTTTCAGACTCCCAACTTATACAGGCTGCAACGGATTGTTCATATTTGTTCAGCGCAATACCAAACAAACATAGCCAAAGAAACAGCATTGGCAGAACGCCATAAATAAAAATATCCCAGTATGTCGCAGAATTCCAGACCGATAAAATAAACAGAGTACCAACTGTTAACATAGATATTAATAATATAATCCAGCGTCGATAAACAGGCTCAGGTAGCATTTTTCTTTCTGGAATATCGGGTACAGGCCATCCCATATTATGACTCGATACTATTTTCTGGTTGAGAACTGATAACCCTACAGCCACATGCACATTGGCAATGATTAACAACGACATTACGACCTTTTTCCGTCGCTGTCGGGTCACCTTCTTGTATGGGATTCACGCCGTGCTTTGGGCAGGAAACCAGATCACCTACGAGAGCTACCTGAATGCCATTGATAAAAAGCGTTGAAGTTGCGGTAATCACCTTACCACCATGAGTCGTGGCATCACCTAAACAAACGATCCCAGGCATAATTTTTACCTCTGATTTATTCACAACTGAAGCACACTTAAAAAAGTGAAAATATAGTTAAAAAGCAGAAAGTCCATTTTCAGCCACTGATATAAATGCGTTGCCGCTATCTTTATATTTTGCGGTGGATATTTCAATACACTTGATTATCTTCCTTACCATTGCGTTGGATGATATTTTATCGTCCCCGTGATATTTTCCCACAGCGCCACAAGCTCATGTTCGGTTAATGCGTTATCAGCGTGTAAGAGGTCAATACTGTAATTCATAACAAGTTTTAATAATTGTTTGTTGTTTTTCTTATCCTCATGGATTGCCAGACTGAATTCATAATCTCGTGATGGTTCTGAGCTCAACATTATTTGCTTACGAACCCACCACTCAGATATCTCCAGACCATTAATTTTCTTCTGACCTTTATACAGGGTTATACCATCCGCTGTTTCCATTACCTGGGCGTTTTCATCTAATAATGAGGTAATATAGCTGTCAGTATCCGTCTGTAAACTTATTTCAATATTGTTGCTGTTTTTATAGCTCACGGACACTTCATACTCTCCAAGCAGGGAAGCATCAACCTGTCCATACTGAATGGCTAGCTTGTTTCCTGACGGGCGCTGGTTGTCCCGGCGGGGCTGTAATCCTGACAGGATAGCCAGCAATTGTGCTTTTTTCTGCGGGACATCATATGAATAGATACCTGGCGATCCCTTTCGATCCACATCATAACGAGCAGGTCGCCTGTCTGTAACATTCATTTTAACTGAAAACGTGACACCCTCTGCCCATTTCCACGCGTCCAGTATTCTTGCAAAGTCCGGAGTATCTCCAGACTCCACCCGTTCAAAAATGAGTCCACTCATTGGCGAGGTCAGTGGATAAACCCCCTTCAGATAGGGGGCATCCTGCGGATCTGCTACAGGCTTATTTCTGAGTTCCTTCTCATACCTGAGCAGAAACTGCTGAAACGGAGGGTAATATTGCAGCTTTGTTTCCACCGGGGTCATCTCTGAACCCTGTATAAACATCACCATTCCCGTTGGCGTAAATTCAGCCGGAAGTGCCACGGAATAAAAGCCAAAATACCGCATTTCGGGGTGTTGCAATAATGAGGTAACCATCTCTTTCTCCCTGTCACTTAATGAATAATGATAGCTGCCGGGTTTGAGTACCAGCCATCCGGCTATTAATATCAACGTCGCCAGCAGTAACCCGTTTCTCAGGCGGTGCGGGTCATTAAGTAAAGGCCATTTTTTCATCTTTATTTACCTGCTGAGCGATCTTTATAATAGAGCGTAATGCCAAAGTTTGACGGAGGCGTTATCTTTAATCAGGCAATATCTAATTATCTTCCTTTACCATTGAGTAGGATGATATTTAATTGTCCCTGTTATACTTTCCCACAGTGCCACAAGCTCATGTTCGGTTAATGCGTTATCAGCGTGTAAGAGGTCAATACTGTAATCCATCGACAACTCAAGTAACTTATTTCCTCCTTTCTTATCTTCATGTATAACCAGTTCGAAATTATAGTTTATAGCGGGTTCTGAACTATAATTATCATGCTGTTTATTCCACCACTCTGAAATCTCAAGACCGTTGACCTTGCGTTTCCCTTTATATAACGTTTCACCACGCTCTGTTTCCATTACACGGGCATCTTTATCCAGTAACGGTGTACCAATATAACTGTGGTTATCCGTCTTTAATGTTATAGTGATTTCTTTGCTGTTTTGATAACTTACGGAGGCTTCATACTGCCCGAGCAGTGAAGCATCAACCTGTCCGTACTGAATGGCTAACTTATTTTCTGACGGGCGCTGGTTGTCTTTGCGGGGCTGTAATCCTGACAGGATAGCCAGTAATTGTGCTTTTTTCTGTGGGACATTATATCGAAAGGTATCAGAAACTTCTTTACTCTTACCTCGCCAGTAACCATCGTAGCGGGCTGCCCGTTCGTCTCGGGCTTTCATTTTAACTGAAAATGTGACCCCCTCAGCCCATTTCCACGCATCTAATACTCTTGCCATATCTGGAGTAAAAGACTCTTCATTACGTTCAAAAATAGCGCCTTTTAGTGGTGGCTCCTGTTGATAAACCTGCTTAAGATAAGGTGCATCCCGAGGATCTGTTACAGGCTTATTTCTGAGTTCTTCCTCATACCTGAGCAGAAACTGCTGAAACGGAGGGTAATATTGCAGCTTTGTTTCCACCGGGGTCATCTCTGAGCCCTGTATAAACATCACCATTCCCGTTGGCGTAAATTCAGCCGGAAGCGCCACGGAATAGAAGCCAAAATACCGCGTTTCGGGGTGTTGCAATAACGAGGTGACCATCTCTTTCTCCCTGTCACTTAATGAATAATGATATGTTCCGGGTTTGAGTGCCAGCCATCCGGCTATTAATATCAACGTCGCCAGCAGTAACCCGTTCATCAGGCGGTGCGGGCCATTAAATAAAGGCCATTTTTTCATCTTTATTTACCTGCTGAGCGATTTTTATAATAGAGCGTAAGGCAAAAGCCTGACTAACGTCATGACGGTAAGCCGCTTCGTGAAGAGCCGGTACTGCCAGACGCTCCTGAATATTCGCGTGAACGATTTGCCCGGCACGCAGAGGCACCGTACCGTCGCCATTTTCACAGGCATCCCGTAGTGTAAAACGCTGTCCTACCCAACCGTACATCACACCGTTATCGCCCTTTAATTTCCATGCCTGCTCTTCCGGCGAAAGCTCATCTTTCACCGTTCTATCGGCACTGATCTCACTTAAATAGAGGCGATCGTCATTCATTTTTGGCTCTGGAGGCGTCGCCCCCATTTCACCACTTGCCAGTGCGCCGCGCCAGATTGCTGTTTCCTGAGTCCGGTGCGCTTCTGGAATTTTATGCTCTTTTGCTTTTCCATAAAATGAGTAGGTATTTAGATGGTATTTATTAAATAATTTTTCATGCAGCGTTTTGACGTCTTTATCAATGATTTTTTTATACTTCTGCCAGTCAGATTCTATTTTTTCTTTATTCAGCTTCGTGTTTAATGGATTCAGCAAATTCTCATCTATCAGCCTCCACCAGTTATCCCTGTTCAGATAAAGCTCGCTATAAAGACAATTTTCTTTCTTACCGTCCTCTCCGACCGGCAGATCTCTGGGGAATGTTAATGTACTACCGTCACGGTCAACAACCTTCAGCCAGTCGTCACCATAATCATTGGCAGGGAGTAACTCCAGCGCGCCGGAAGACTGGGAGCCAATAGCCACCATTTCCGCTGCGTTGCGGCCAAGTACATGGCTGGTGACATATCCTGCAGCACCAGCCATACCCGATTCTGGATTTTCAGTACCACGCTTCATGCGGGTATAGGTTGCTGCCGCGCCGATGGATGGCATGACACCGTGAACAATACCGTAAATTTTATCCCGGCCCGGTCCGGGTTCGGTCAGACATTCTGAATAATACCGTGCCACCAGTCCGCCCATTGAGTGAGTGACCAGAATAACCTTATGGCACTTCATTTTCTGCTCTTGATACCGCTTAATAATCTTCTCGACTTCTTCACTTAGTCTTTTTGCCGAAAGCCTGTTGGAACCCAGCCAGTTATAGCCCACAACATGTACCGGAAACTGATACAGTTTCATAACTTCAAGATATTCTTCATCCAGTGAATCCGGGCCATACTCCAGCCCCAGTGGTTCATCAAGTAATTTCTGATAGGTCGCACTCAGGGTATTGTCTTTTCTCGTGGGCTTATCCCGGTACAGTGCTGTCTGTAGCGCATCAAGAAAAGAGCCGTAGCTTGCAGCGGCCACTTCTCCCCATCCCCGATCATGCCGTGAACCAAATAATTTCGCTTCTGGCTCCATATTATCCAGAGCTTCACGTACTGCCTGAGTGTAATTATCCATTGCTTCTTTATCGGATGGGTCCTCCGGATATTGTTGACCTAACTGAATAAGTTTTTCTTGGGCATCCGGAGGTGCGGGAATTCTCCCTCGATTATCGACTTTCACCCTGTCAGGATGCAATAATCTTTTCCTCTCTTTTGGTCCTGATGTAGGTAGTGACCAGCCCATCAGACTCATAGAGTCATCATATCGCCAGATGGATTTTCCTTTCTTATCCATAAGGTTTGAACCCATGATTCCAGGAAGAAAAATAACCGGAATAACCCGTAGATCCTCAATTTCAGCGGTGCCAACTTTATTCTTATCGGCCCTGTCCATATGCATCGTCGATGTCATAATTTTCCCCTGTATGCACTCAGTTTTCCTGACTATCCGGCAGATCAATTTTTATTGACTCAACGAAAAGCCCCGACTGTATGGGCAATCGCCCTTGTTCATCGGTGGTCATTTCCACCACTGAGCCATCACCCCGAGTGACCTGTACCTTTTGATTTTTTGCAGGTTTGCCAGTTTGTTGCCAGAGTATTTCTGGTGTGACAGCAAAATCAGCAGAATCCCACTGTTGCATCGCCTGACTGATGCTCTGGCCGCTGAACTTCTGCCATACGGCCCCACGCTCTATGATCTTGTCTGGGGCTGCGCATTCCACCGTACCATCACCAATACGAATATATCCGCCGCCGCTGGTCAGAATGATTTCGTTTTTTGCGCTAATAAGGATTCGCCCCTCACTGCTGCTGATGCGGATATCTTTCAGCGCATCCAGCAACATTTCATCTCCCTGCGCCTGAATCTCTACTTTTCCCTTACCGGCAAAAATTTTTATCCCCAGCTTTTGGGCAAACAGACTTACCGTTTCTCCAGCAGCAACGGTAAACTTCTTCAACACGCTGAAATCTGAATTCTTTCCACTGGTACTAATGATGTTTTCCCCGGCGGACAGTTGCAGGCTTTTTGGCGTAACCTGCGCTATTCCTTCCGGAGCCGAAAGTAGCATCGCTGATTTTTTGAGCTCCGCCAGAGTCTCTGACATCATTACTTTCTGAGTCTGCAAATCTGCAAGTTCAGCCTTTGCCACTTCAGTAGCACTACATAGTGCCTCTACCAAAGACTGTGCCTCGTGAAGTTGAGCCAGTGCATCAGTCATATCCAGAACCTGACCCTGCGCCTTATCCTGCGCATCGGCGCTGATAAAGATGCCTTTCTTCGCCCGCACCGCGCCCCACAGATCGGTACGCAGTTCAAACCCTTCCCCGCGCTGCTGTTTTCCGGCATCCACCAGATGACCCAGATTCAACTGGCTCTTGCCGCCATACTCGGTGCTGACCTTGATATGCTCCTTGCCGCGCTCGTCGTCGAGGCGGATTTTGTTGTTCGCCGGGGTTCTGAGGACGTTACGCTTGTAGTTCTGGATGGTCACATGGTCGGTGTGCGCCGAGTCGTGTTTTACCCCGGCGATATACGGCCTGTCCGGGTTGCCTTCCTCAAACGCGATGCTGACTTCCGTTCCCGCCAGCAGCGGCAGGTGCAGACCGTAGGTGTCTCCCGCATACGGGCGCGACTGGCGTACCCACAGGCTCTCATAGCCCGGTTTCCACGTGTCACGGTCAAAGTCGAGGTTGACCCGGTAGCGCCCGTCCTTGTCGATATGGGCATAAATATCGTTCTTCACCGTGCTGGTGACCCGCGCCGGGAGCGTGCCGGCCATTACGGGACGTGGGATAAGCGCCGGGCGGTAGCCGTAGCGCTCTGAGTACGGGATGGCGGTAAACGTCAGCTCATAGCTGCGGTCACGCGCCGCGCTGACCGTCACGCCGGTAATCAGTACGCCCTTGCGGAACACCGCTGGCGCGTCGTCGCCCTGAACCCTGATTTCCAGCCCCGGCATCAGCAGTGAACTGGTGCTCTGGCCTTTGAGAATGGCCTGTTCATTCAGGTAGCGTTCGTGGCGGATACGGGCATAAAACGCGCCGCTTTCCGCTGCCTCCTTGTCGCCCTTTTGCAGGAAGTTGTCGGCGTAGTGGTAGGCTTCGCCATAGGTGGTGTTATCGCCTCCGGTGGCGTCATGCTGCTCTGTCATCATCTCCGCCGTGGCGGTGCGGTAGTTGTAGTCCCGCGTGGAGACGCTTTTTTCCACCACGCTGTACGCGGTGTTCAGCCCCCATACGGCTTCCGTTTCACCATCAAACAGCCCTGAAGGATGGCGAAGCGGCAGCGTCAGCCCGCGCTCATAGCCGCTCTGGTCGTCGTAAAACTCGATAACCTCAATTTTCAGCCGGGCATCGGTGGCGAAGCGGAACCAGATACCCACCTCTGACAGCAGGCGTGAAACAAACGTCAGGTCGTCCTCGCCATACTGCATCACCTGTTCGCGGGACGGGTATTCGCTTTTGAGGTTAAACACGAAATCCTGACCGCGCATCTGGTGCCGCTCGCGCAGTATTTTTTCGACGATTTGCGGTACCGTCAGATTCTGGTAAATGGCGTTCTGACGGCTGCGGGCCAGCAGCGCCATACGGGGTTCAAGACGCACTTCGTAACGGGCTTCGTCGCGTGACGAGGAGAGAAGTTTAAAGCCGGTGATGACGCCGTGCAGGGTGCGCAGGGCAGTCTGTACCGGCATTCCCTGTACCGGCGGGGCGCTCAGGCTGAATGCGCCGTCCTGCATTAGCACCGACTCCGGCTCGATGGCTTTATCGGTACTGGTAAACTCAATGTCGTAGCGGAACGGGGTGCTGAGCTGTTCGCGGCCTGTAAAAGTCAGCACGTCCACCGGGCTTTTCAGGCCGCGAATTTTGAGCTTGTGGTGTGCGTGGTCGAAGAACTGTACGTTCATAAGAGCCTCCATTATTTCTCATCAAATTCCAGCACAATCCCGTCCTCCTCATCCCAGCCAAGCCGTAGTTGGGCTGGTTTACGGTGCGCGGCCTGCTGTGCCAGCAACTGCTGGCTTAAGACCGGCAGGATTTGCTGGTTCAGCAGGCTGTCGATATTGCGCGCCCCGGTGTCCGGCAGCAGGCAGGCGGCGGTCAGGGCGTCGTACAGGCTGTCGTTGATTTCCGTTTCCAGTCCGTAGTGCTGGTGAAGACGGCGGACAACCTGCGCCAGCTTCATTTCCACAATGGTACGCATCGCTTCCTGTCCCAGCGGGCGGTAAATCACCGTCTGAAAGCGCGCCATCAGTGCAGGCTGAAAATGGTCTCGCAGCAGGGGGTACAGCAGTTCATGCAGGTCTGCGTCCGTGGCGTCCGGTTTTTCCTCCAGCAGCTGCATGATGGGGTCGCTGCCCAGATTGGCGGTCATCAGAATCACGGTGTTACGGAAGTCGATTTCCCGCCCTTCGCCGTCGCGCATAAAGCCCCGGTCGAACACCTGATAGAACAGGTTCATCACGTCGCAATGCGCCTTTTCCACTTCGTCGAGCAGCACCACGCTGTAAGGGCGTTTGCGAACGGCTTCGGTCAGAACGCCGCCCTGACCGTAACCAACGTAGCCCGGAGGCGAACCTTTCAACTGGGAAACGGTATGCGGTTCCTGATATTCCGAAAGATTAATGGTGATAAGGGATTTTTCACCACCAAACAGGGTGTCGGCCAGTGTGAGCGCAGTTTCGGTTTTACCGGTGCCGCTGGGGCCGGTCAGCAGGAATACCCCCTGTGGGCCGTTCTCCGGCGTGAGGCCGGTTTTAGCCGCCCGCAGCCGCTGTGCGATGGCGCAGAGCGCCGGGCTTTGCCCGACCACGCGGTTTTCAAGGCTCTTTTCCATACTGAGCAGGTCGCTCTGCTCGTCCCTGAGCAGGGATGAGAGCGGGATGCCGGTCCAGTCCGCCACCACCGTGGCGACGGCGCGGGCGTCCACATCCAGCGCCAGCAGCGGTGCAAAGCCCTGATGCGTTCGCAGTTGCTGTTGCAGTTCAGTGCTGTCCATCCCGTCCTGACGCAGCGTCATAATCTGCTGCGCCAGTGCCTTTTCCTGCTGATACTGCGCTTCCAGATGCCCGGCTTCTGCCTGTAGCTCATCACGCAAATCGGTCAGTTCCGCCAGCCGTTCCGGACTGGCTTCGGGATAAAACACGCTGTCCTGCTCAATCGCTTCCTGCTCGATATCCAGCGCGGCCAGACGCGCATGAAGCTGTGTCAGCGGCTCCGGCAGGGTGTCGAGGCTCATGCGGACTCTTGCCCCGGCAGTATCCAGCAAGTCAACCGCCTTGTCCGGCAACTGGCGTCCGGTCAGATAACGGCGCGACAGGCGCACGGCGGTCTGAATGGCGCTGTCCAGCATATGTACGCCGTGGTGCTGGGCGTAACGGGCCTTCAGTCCCCGTAGCATCAGGCAGGCGGTGTCATCATCCGGCTCGTCCACTTTCACCATCTGGAAGCGGCGCTCCAGCGCGGCGTCGCGCTCAAAATACTGTTTGTATTCGCTCCACGTGGTCGCCGCAATGGTGCGCAGCTCGCCCCTTGCCAGCGCCGGTTTCAGCAGGTTCGCCGCATCCGCGCCGCCCGCCTGATTACCCGCGCCGATAATGGTATGGGCTTCATCAATAAACAGCAGTACCGGCTCCGGTGATTTCTGTACCGCATCAATCACGTTTTTCAGCCGCTGTTCAAATTCGCCTTTAACGCCCGCCCCGGCCTGTAACAGACCGAGGTCCAGCGTGCGGATATGCACCGTTTTCAGGCTGTCCGGCACGTTGCCTTCGGCGATACGCAGCGCCAGCCCTTCCACCAGCGCGGTTTTGCCCACGCCCGGTTCTCCCACCAGAATCGGGTTGTTTTTGCGGCGGCGGGAGAGGATATCGACCATCTGGCGAATTTCGGTGTCGCGCCCGAATACCGGGTCGATTCGTCCGCTGCGGGCTTTTTCCGTCACGTCTTCGGTAAAGCGGTTAAGCACCGCCAGCAGGGCGTCATCCTGTTTCTCCGTCAGCGTTTTTGCCGGTGCGTCCGCCGTTGCCGTCTCCGGCAGTGCAGAGGTCAGCGGTTCGGTGACCTGTGGCTGACGTGCCGGACATTCATCCGACTGCGCATCCAGCAGGGGGCGCAGCCGCTCAAGCTGCACGCGGCTCAGACTCAGCAATACCCACAGGTCATTACAGGCGGGCAGCATCGGTTTTTCTGTCAGCGCCATCAGCAGGTGCTGGCTGCGGATTTGTGGATCGTCACCTTCCAGTGACGCTATCAGCCACGCCTGTCTGATAAGCGCTGCCAGCGGTTCAGAAAGTTGAGGACGTTCGCGGACCGAGCGGGGTAAGGTGTCCAGATGCGCCAGCAGAGACTGCCAGAGCGTGTCGATATCCCATTCATAGCGGCGGGCAATCACCGTGATATCGCCTTCTCCCTGCTCCAGCAGTTTCAGCAGCCAGTGTTCAATGGTTATCTCCGCATGGGCGCGGGTCTGACACAGTGAGGCGGCAGCGTCCAGCGCCCGTGCACAGTACGGGTTAAGGCGACGCAGCAGCGCGGCGGGGTGATTTCCTGTCATAGAAGGGTTTCCTTATCGTGTTCTGTATTCCTGCGATCCGCGTTCAGGCACGCTACCGCCCATAGCCGTTACCTCACTCAGGCCCATCAGGTTTCACCAGATTGTGGGTATGCTTTGCTCAGTACCGGTGCCTGCGGCACTGGGCAAAGCACACAACAGAAAGGCAGACAGTTTCCTGTCTGCCGCAGTTATCAGGCGGAAGGACGCTCATTCCACGAGTCGGAATGAATGATGTTGCCGTCTTTGTAAGTCCAGGTGATTTTCTCGTAGCGGAACTCAATGCGTTCCAGGTGGTTATGCTTCTCTCTGGAAGGATCCTTGATGTCGTGCATCAGCGGAGCGACTCTGACCAGCTTGACGTTATCAAGCGTGATGTTGAAGTACTCCACTTCCTGACCGGCATCGTTGATGCGGTAAAACTTAAATTCTGCCGTTTTCAGGGTCTGACCGGTGGTCACAGCTTTGTAGAGATACGGACTGGAGGCATCGATTTCTTTGGTAAACGTAAAGGGCTTGTGAGTACGGGTACCGGTCAGTTTGCCGGTGTTATTATCGGTCGGGATGTACACATCGTGATCCAGCGCCACCACTTCGATGCTACCTTCGCGCCCCTGAACGTCCACGGAACCTTTGATATCCGCGCCGCCGTCATCTTTCAGCCAGAGATAAGCAGGAATAGCCATGAGAATTACTCTCCTTGTTAGTGTGATTGAAGCACCGCCTTCTTCCGGCGGTATGTTTTATTTCACGTCCTGACAGGCGTCAGAACGCGGAACAAGACTGATTTCGACGCGCCGGTTGACTGCCCGGCCCTGTGGCGTGTCGTTGGTCGCCGCAGGCTGGCTCTCGCCCAGCCCCTGTACGGCAAAACAGGTCGCCGGGATGTCGCTGGTCTGCAGCATCCAGTTGCGCACCGCTTCGGCACGCCGCAGCGATAACTGCTGATTGCTTTTTTCGTCGCCGGTGGCGTCGGTATATCCGGCCACGAGGATCAGCCAGCCCGGTTTTGCCCGGATGTTCACCAGCGCATCCACCAGCACTTTTGTCGAGCCGTCTTTCAGGCGGGCCTGTCCGACGTCAAACAGCGACATACTGTCAAGACGCACGGTCTGAACCTGAAGCGAAGCCGTCACCTCCATTTTTTGCTCAGGCGGACGCCAGTCGCGAATGGCGCGTAATACCGGCTGGCGGATGTGTTCACCGGGGTATAACCCCAGACCGAGGCGCAGCGGTTCTCCTTCCCGGTAATACCCATCGAGCATGACTGCATCGTCTTTCAGCACCGACAGGTGACGGGCTTTAGTGATAAATTCCTCCGCCGGGACGGCATAAAACTGGTGCAGATCGTCACCGACCTGCCGTAATAACTGGCGATTCGCCGTGGCTGACAGGCACAACGCGGCGATACCCGCCACGGTAGTAATACCCAGCATGGTCACGCAGGCTCGTCGCAGCGGGGTAAAGCCCGACTGACGCGGCAACTGCCGTAACAGGGCATCCGGAAACGGCAGCGTGGCGTCTGTGCCGGTGTCCGCGATATCCGTCGTCAGGCCGGTTCTGGCGGTGATCCACACTTGCCACAGGTTGTTATCCACCGCAGGCAACGAGGTGACCAGCCCCACGGCCATCGCCAGTGGCGGGCATTTCGCCTCCGGGCCGTTCAGTGCCGTCAGCACATTAAGATTCAGCCACTGCATCAGGCTTTCAGCTTTCAGCAGGTAACAGAGTCGCTGACTGCGCTCCTGTACGCCGGATTGTGCAATCCACTGCGCGGGCATCGCGTTCTCTGTGGATGTTGCTACCTGAACTTCGTCTCCGGTACAGATAAACCACGGTGAATTCGCTCTCTCCGGCAAGGGCGAGCCGGACAGCCCGCTCCAGAGAAGCCAGGGGACGTTTACGCCCGCCCGGCGACGCACTGTCGCCATACTGTGGGCGAACCGGCGCAGTTGTCCGGCCAGAACCGCCGCATCCCGGTACATGCCGGGCATGACGGTATACGCCACGGCAAGCTGCGATGCCCACGCCGGGCGAAGGGTCAGTAATCGCTCCACCTGCGCCACAAGCTGTTCTTCATCAGAAACATGCAGATACAGCCCTTCTGAAACCTGCCGGACCGGGCTGTCAGTGAACAGATGCGCCGACATATCGCCACAGACCAGCACTACCGGTTGTCGGTACGTTTCCGGCGGCAGCGATAACAACCCGGCATCGCCGGTCATCTCCGTCCACGTCTGCCTGCGCCGGTAAATCAACAATGCGGCAACCGCCAGAACGATAACTGCTGCACCGGCCCATCTCAGTACGCCAGACGGACTGACAAACACCCACCACAGCACCAGCAGTAACACCATTCCCCACAGCACGATGGCCTGTTTCAGCGTGTTCCTCACTCACGGCTCCCTTTAACGCAGGCTTTGCGGCAGCAATTCATCCACCAGCACGTTCAGCCAGTGGTGCAGTCCCCACCAGACACCGGCCAGTAGCAGCGTCAGCGTTACCAGCCAGAAAAACGGCGAATGCAGCAAAGGATGCTGACGGGGGGATAACGGCACGTTCAGTACCGCCGTTTCCGGCAGCACGCCAAATGGCGCGACCAGCCCGTTGAGCGTCGAAATAACCTGGTCACGCTCCGGGGCCACCGGATCCTGATAACGCCCGCGAAATCCCAGCAGCAGGACACGGTGAAAGCAGGTCAGTACTGCCTGCGCGGGGGCGGGCTCCTGCAACACCTGCTTCATCCGTTCGTACAGCAGCTCGCCTGCCTGCAGAGTGTTGAAGAAATGCGACTGGAGTGGATCCTTCATCCAGATGGCCTGACCGTCGTCCATGCCGCCACGGCTCAGGACCGTTTCGTCCAGCAGGGCGCACTGCGCGTAAGTAATGTGCTCCACGCTCTCCCGGCTGAACCCGGCATCTTTCAGGCGTTCGCGGACCAGTTCCACCTGCCGCTGGCAGTGGCGATACAGCTCCATACCGTGACGCACGGTGGTTCCCTGACGCAGTTCCACCACCGTCAGAAACGTGTCGCGCAGCAGCGCGTCGATATTGATATCCGTCTCTTTTTTCATGTGCGCAGCACCGCAAACAGTTCAGGTTTCAGGTCGCCCATTGTTCCCGGCGCATAAATCATGCAGCACCCGGACTCCAGCATCGATTTAGCCGCGTCACTGTGCATATCCAGCGCAAAATACTGGTTCTCCAGCCGCAGTGGCAGCGCTGCCGGAACTGAGGTAAGCGGCACCAGTGGAACACCATTCAGCGCCACATTGATAAGCAGCGTGACGTCATCAGGCGCACCGATTTTGCAGACCAGCGGTAGCTGGTGCAGTACCTGATGCGCAGGCAGAGAGGAACGAACGGACAGGTAAAAGTCGGCCTCTTCCCGCAGGCGCGGATCGTGCAGGTCTGCTTTCCAGCGGTTGCCCGGCAGGGACGCCAGATCCAGCGCGATCACCCGTGACGGCAGGCTGGCTTCCAGCAGCTCGCTGAGCAGGGAGAACAGGGGCGGAAAGACGGTGGACGGCGATTCGTGGACATAGGGCGGAACGGCGCTGACGTTATGCTCAAGGGAAAACGTCAGCAGCGCACCGGCAAGCCTCGCCAGCTCCCGCCAGACCAGTTCGGGGTGGACAGCCGGGTAGCGCAGGAAATCGCTCAGCACCGGCTCGGCGGAATTCAGCGCGTTAAGCAGCCAGAACAGGGAGACATCGGCGACGGCAAAGTCCGCCATACGCTGGTTGCTTTCCCGGCGCATCGCCATCAGACGCTGGCACTTCGCCCGTAGCTGCAACAGCAATGTGTCCAGACGCTGTACCAGCCCGTCATGGGCGTTAAACGCCAGTAACGGCGGAATATAGCTCTCATCCTGCGTCCAGTTGCCCTGAACATCCCGCACCAGACGCGCCAGCGGACAGGTGATGTAATCCTGATTGTTATCATGGGCAAAGCGCAGGGACAGTGCATGGCGCTCAACGGCCATATCTTCACTGTCACTGCCGTAGATATCCTGCACCTTTTGCCATTCCTGACGATAGCGCAGCGGCCTTTCAGCCTGCTCGCCCTGACCGAGATTACCGCCGTTACCATGCGCAAGCGGCAGCGCCAGCAAAACAATCGCGCTGTCGCCCTCCAGCGTGCGCAGGTCACAGGCAGGCGGCAGAATATCCGAGACGTCTGAATCGATCAGCGTACCATCAGCAAAACGCAGGCGTACTGCCTGCGTTTTCAGCTTTCCGAGCGCCAGGGCATCCCGGTCAAAGAGCACGTTTGCGATCCCCCACGGATGGCGAATACAAAGCTGCGCAATGCTGTCATTGCTGAACGCTTCCCAGCGGGCCTGCTGCTGAAACTGCTGAGAAGACAGGAATGTCCCCTCAGCCCACAGTGGTCGACAAATTTTCATACATCACACCACCGCCCGATCAGGCTTTTGCTTTTGGCATCTGGGAAACCAGAGAAAGGTTGACGTCCATCCCTTCGATCTGGAAATGCGGCACGGCAAAGAGTCTGACGCGGAAAAAGCCCGGATTGTCCTCTATGTCCTCGACGATAACTTTCCCGTCGCGCAGTGGATGCGAAGCCTGAAGTTCATCGCCCGGATCGGTCATTTCCGTCACCAGCGTGCGGATCCAGGTGTTAAGCTCCAGTTCCAGCACGCGGCGGTCTTTGGTGGTGCCGATATTCTCGCGCTGAATAATTTTCAGGTAGTGAGCAATGCGGGACAGCAGGAAGATATAGGGCAAACGGGCGTTGATACGGCTGTTGGCGGTGGCGTCAGCGGTATCATACAGCGCCGGTTTCTGGGCGGAGTTTGCCGAGAAAAAGCAGGCGTAATCGCGGTTTTTGTAATAAGAGAGTGGAATAAAGCCAAGGTTGGCGAACTCAAACTCGCGGGTTTCCGGGATCATCACTTCGGACGGAATTTTGACCTGATTGCCGGTGCCGAGATCGTAAAGATGGATCGGCAGATCGGCCACTGCGCCGCCCGCCTGTGGGCCACGGATCTGCACGCACCAGCCATTATTCACAAAGCTCTTCACCATATTGGCGGCAAAGGCGAACGAGGCGTTTGTCCACAGGTATTTTTCGTGATCCGGGCCTTTGACTTCTTCCACATAGTTAAAGCTGCGTACCGGCACCGTGTCCGGCCCATAGGGCAGACGGCCCAGCACGCGCGGCATCACTAATCCCACATAGCGGCTGTCATCCGTATCGCGGAACGACTTCCATTTAATATATTCTGCGCGGTCAAAGTAGTTGCCGATATCTTTAATCGCGGCGACTTCTTCCATCGAATTTTTAAGGAAGAATTTCGGTCCGACAGAACCGATAAAAGGCATATGGGAAGCGGCAGACACTCTGGAAATATTACGCAGCAGGGCAATATCCTGCGGGCTGTTATCAAATTCATAGCTGGATATTAATGAGGCTACAGGTTCGCCACCCGGCGTATCGTACTCCTGAATGTATGTATGGCGATATAAACCACTCTGAATGATTTCCGGTGAATCATCAAAATCCTGACGCAGATGCTCTTTGCTGATATCCAGCAATTCAATTCTGACATTTTTGCGAAAATCAGTGCGCTGTACGACGAACCATGTACCACGCCACAGCGACTCGACTTTCTGGAATTCAGGGTGGTGCATGACCGCATCAAGCTGTTTACTGATTTTCTGATCCAGATCGTCGATATGAAAATCCAGCAGGCTCTTGTCGAGCTTGACCACGTCCTCGCCTGATTTCGCCAGACAGGAAAGCAGAACGTGAATCGCTGCTGTCACGCGCTCATCGGGTGAGGCATCAGCCAGCGTTTCGCTGTTTTGCCATAAATCTATTTCCTGAATGGAAGAGACCGGGGTTAAATTAATTTTATCGAACAGGGACTGATAAACGCCGCCGGACTCAGTGGTGGTGAGTGTTGCAGTTTCAGAGGTGGCATGTTCTTGTTGTACAGACATCAGCATTTCCTTTTCAGTGATCCTTTCTTCTCCGGTTTAACCTGAATACGCGTTCGGGTTAAACGTTCTCCTGCGGCGCAATTTTCGCCAGTTCATCACGCAGTTCTGAACTGAGCGTCGGGTCTTTCAGGATATTTTCCAGTTCACGGCGAAACGTTGCGTTATCCAGCAGATTGGATTTCAGGTCACGTAGTAAATTGCGCATAGCGAGTAATACACGAAGCTGCGGAATATTTTTTGCTACCTGTTCGGGTTCAAAATCCTTCAGGCTTTTAAACTCAAGCGCGATATTTTGTTCATTACCGTTTCCGCTTAGCGTATCTTCTACTGTTAAATTAACCTCAGGCGAAAACTCAGCCATGACGCTGTTGAAGTTGTTTTTATTGATATCAATCTTGTCCCGTTCGGACAGCGGACGCTGCTCTTTTCCGTTACTGTAATCGCCTACGGCAAGAAGCTTGAGGGGGAGTTCAACTTTCTTTTTTGCATTGCCTGTATGCAGATCAAGCTTGATATTTACACGAGCGGCGGGAACTTCATTCTGGAAACTGTCGGCCATATCCTTTTCCTCATCATCCACTTTTTCTGATGGTTATTGACATAATTATATTCAGGGGATTATCGGATGATTTAAATAAAAAGCAATGATGAGGAAAATATACAAATAAATAATGTATTTTTCAGGGGAATAGATACAGTTGTATCATTTTAGATATTGCTTGGCCTCTTGATTATTTTTCGGAAGAGGGCGGCATTATCTGGTGAGAGAATTTGGCATGAAACTTAAAATAATAACAGGATAAGCTTCACAAATTTGCACTTTTAAGAAATTGGGTAGTATGAGAGTCTATTAAGATATTCATTAAACTTATTGTCCGGGCTTTCACAAAAAATTATTAATTTTTCTACTAATTAAAAAGTTGTGTGCTTTTTGTACAATGTTTATATAAGCGTAGCGCCCTGTTGTGATATTGAAATGTTAACATAACCAAAATAAATTGATTTATAGAATATATAAAATTCATTAATGGGGTATATGTTTAATATATAAATAAGATGGATGGCTTTGATGGAGGGATATTAACGGTTTACTCATTGTCTCAGGCTTCACTGAAACGGGTAAGGAAGCGTAAAAACGAAAAAACCGCAAGCCAATAGTAGCTTTGCGGTTTGTCAGCATTCTAATAAATTGGTTGCGGGGGCCGGATTTGAACCGACGACCTTCGGGTTATGAGCCCGACGAGCTACCAGGCTGCTCCACCCCGC
>PPYF01411326.1_pt1 | contig 37332 bp, 54 predicted proteins | sample 1559871 | NCBI WGS metagenome assembly PPYF01 (sample SAMN08240021, study PRJNA423297) | Human gut metagenome, whole genome shotgun sequencing project.
AGCACCAGCATCTCCACCAGTTTCATTACCACTACCTTGTTCATAATCTAATGCTAAGTAAGAACCTACATTAAGTCCAGCTGCTTTAGCTGAGTTAACTGCATAATTACCTTCCTGAACGGCTACGTTACTATTGCTACTAAATCTTCCATAGTGATAAGCCATTGGCAATATACCATTAGTTTTTGCGGTAGATACTTGACTACCAGCTTTAGGGTTACGATAGTCTAAGCCTTCCGATACTTTGACAATTGCAAACTTAGCACCAGAATAATTAGCTGCATTATTATCTTGATAGCTAGATACATCTACACCATAACTTCTTTTTACAACTTTCATAGTTACCTCCTACTTCTTAACTTCCTTTAACTCGCCAACAATGGTCGTCTTAGGCTTATCCACTGTATCTGCAATTGATTGTGCTTGTTTCATAGCAGTCACAGCCTTTTCAGCTAGCCCCTTTAAGAAGCTTGTTGGTAGACTTGGCAAGTGAGCCATAGTTAAAAGAATATTGAGAGTATTGATTACGAATTCTAACTTATCTTCGCCACTCCCTCCCCTCTTCTCGGCCTGATAGATAAGGGGAGTTACAGAACGAGCTGCAAGTTGCTCAGACTTAGCAAGTAAGTCACCCTGTGCTGCTTTTCTATCAATCTCAATTTTGTGCTTACTATAAATAGAAGCAATAAAAACCGCTGCAACTGATAAAACGACAATTGCTGTTTCTAATAATTGGTTGAAATTCATTATTTAGTCTCCTTTAAATCCTTAATGCGTAGCTTTAAGACTTTTGCATACTTACCCATTGCTTGCTTTTGTTCTTGTAATAGTGACAATTGGTTAGCTGACAAGGTCTTTTTGTTTTGCTTTGATAAAAATTTGGATAACTTATTACGCTTGGTATTTAACTCTTTCAATTCTTTTTCTAGCTTCTTAATCATGTTTGTCCTCCTTAAGTTTCTTCTGTAACTTCTTAATTTTATTTTGAATATCGTCAACACTCATATCTGACTTGTCTGGTGAAGCGTTGTGCTTGTTTTTTGCGATGATCTGATAAAAGGTAGATATCGAACCAATTAAGGCTGAGATCGCCAGTAACAGATTGCTTAAGTCTTGCAAGCGCCCCACCTCCTATAAGTAATGAGCCACTAATAGAACTAAGCTAAACAAAATTAACTCTCCAATAACATTAAGCCCCATAACCCAGTAACTAGACATGACTACATGAAGCAGTGACAAGGTAGCCATTGATAGGCTTATAGCGCCAGAGCAAACTAGTAGAATTGCTATAATCTTGCGGTTCCTTAAACCAAAAATTGTACATAAAAAAAGCACTAGCCCAACTAGTACTATAAAAGTGTCAATTCGAATGTCGTTCTCAACATTTGACCAGTCTGGTGGCCAAAAGAAGTAATGCTGATCGCTATATAGAAATAGCCCAATTCCAGTAACCCAAAGCGAAATCAAAGCTTGTAAAATTGTCAAAACTAACTTAAGTGGATCGGATCTGATTTTTTGATAATTCTTTAGCATTTTTATCACCTTTAATAGCCGCCCTTGCGTACTGTTTATTTCTTAGGCGACTTAAAAAGCACTAAGCTAATTCGTTTTTGATATATAAAGCCGTTGCTGAAATTGAGTTATTGGAAGCAGTAAGATTACTACCAACTGAACTGGTCCAAACTTGCGCTTGCATATTAAGCTTATTAATGACGTAATTAATACCCACGAATCCATTAGTTTGAGAACCAATCCAGCATTTGAAAGTATAGCCTGGAACTGATGGAGCTGTAATATCATACGATAATCCAATCTCAATACTTGGATCTGTTACTTGACTTGAATTAGTTGCAGTTAATACTGATACCTCTTCAAAATGTAAAGCACCATGTACCGCAAACATGTTTCCAATAGTTCCTAAAGTTGTGCGTTTCATACCATCTTGTGAGTTACCAATTAAAACGCTATCTGTAGTAGCTGGGTTACCATTTTCACTTAAGTTCATAAATTTAATATCTGCCATAATTATTTTTCTCCTTTAATTTATTTGCTAAAATATTTTTTCTTTAAAAAATCTAAGCGTTGCATATACCATCTAGCAACACGGTTAATATTATCGACTGACGTATTAGGCGTAGAAGGCCAAACATCTAGCTCGGCACTGAACGCATTAACTGGAATATGACGTACATAATCGACAAAAGCAGTATCCACTTCTGAATCTGATAAAACGCCACTAATCAAAGTTTTCATCCGACTTAGAATATCGTCTTTATAAAACTTCCATAATTGGTAGAATAACCTATTAGCATCAGTTACGTTTTCAAATGTAACTCCATGGTCTCGCCAATCGCTAGTGTCAGATTTACCGGGAGTATGTTCTAGGAAATCTGGTGTACGACCAAAAATAGAATCCAAGTCATAAGCTGCAAAGTACCACTTCTTACCATCGAAGGTTTGAAGCAAGTAGTTTCTAAAAATACCATCATCATTATTAATTAATACTGAAAAGATGTAGTAGTCAATTGCACTGTCAATATCTAACAGTGGACTAACTACCTTGTTAAAATCATCTACCGTATCGTAGTGAGCCATTACCGCTTTAATCAACATATTGACTGAATCTTTGGCCCAGTCTGTATCTTTAGTGCTACAAAATTGCAATTCCATCTGGTCCTTAAAGTCAGTTTCTTGTTTAAAAGCACCTTGAGGAGACCAAACAGTATCAACAATTGCATATTTATTCTTAGACTTCTTAGGCATCTTAGCCATCCAATCATCTTTAGGAATGTTGAAGGTATATAAGCCCCAGTACTGATCGTTGATATAAACGCCAATTGGAAAACCATCTACTGCGCCATAAGTTCCACCGATTGAGAGTTGTGGATCAGTTTCAGCAACTATACGGTTACCGCTATCGTCCACTAATTGGTCACCATTACTGTTAAGTACCCCAGTGTCTGCATGTTTATGAGTATTACGTATAATCCCCCATAATCTTGCCCCAACCACATTTAAGGATTGAGACGGATCAATATAGTTAGCTTTGATTACATATTTATGATTTTTTCCATATCCTTTAAACGCTTCAAAGCTATGATCCAAATTCAAAGTGTAATTCTTTTTAGGAAAACCAGCACTTGAAGCACCTTGTACCTTAAACTTCTCAACTACACCAGAAACACCGTAAGCTGGAAAACTATAGGTAACCTCATTCTTTAAAGTCTTTGACTTATCTTTTAAAGATAGAATATTGTTTCCCCATAGATACAACACTGGTAAACCATACTTTTCAGGTTTAAAGGTTGTTGCATTTTTGATTGCTTCCCCGACTGCTTGACCATCGGCTGGTAATCCAGCTTGCGTAAGAGTCACATCGGTTAGTGGCAACCACTTATAGCCGCCAATACGATTGCCGTAGTCATCTGTGATATGGTTACCAAAGTCATCAACTAGCAAGATATCCATCAGGTTACCAGCGCCTTCTAGGTTCTGGATATCAACGCTATTCTTCTTAATTCCTAACGAATTAAGCCCAATATCATTGGTATTCTGTTCAATCTTGCCTTCCTGCTTTAAAATCTGGTCTTTAAGTGGAGCTAGTTCAGAGTTCTCAATGCCAATAGCTTGATATTCTCCGCAATCTTTCCATGCTCCATAAAGGTATACCCACTTATGACCAGTATCAGCAGTAATGAAGATACCGTCTGCGCCATTAGGATAGTTGGTAGTTAACTCTCCGGCGTTAGCAACTGCAATCGGATTAGTCTTCATCTGAGACAGACGGTCATTTATCGCATTATTCATCGTATCCATACCCGTTTGAAATTCAGGTCTGGTTACAATGTCATAGTTAGCAATCTGTTGTTGCGCGCCTGCTAAATGTTGAGAAATATTAGCTTGCTCTGCCCGATTAGCTCTAATCTCTCCATTAAGCGCATCAAGATTTTCTCTTGATGTTTGAAGAGATGTATCAATATTGTTCTTAGTTTCAACTATTAATTGAGCAATCTTTTGATTGCCGTCAGCAACCATTTGCTCTGTTTTGACTTGATATTCACGTTCTAAGCTATCAAGTCGTGAACTGTAATACTTATAAGTATTACCAATTCTAAGATCGTTTCCTAACACCTCGAACACAATGTTAACGCTGGTTAAGACGTTGCCATTACCATCTTTTAAGCCAAAATGTCCCTTAAAAATACCTTCTCGAGGAAACATCTGATCTTCTAAAATGTAGTCCATCACTCCACCATCATGTGCATTTTCCATTGAACCTTGCCACTCACGGTAAAGGGCATCTGGAGCCATGATAATCTCGTTGGTATCAGGATCTTCGTAATGCTTACCTACTGCACCTTGAATAAATGGAATAAAGCCATGAACATTCATTACTCGTCCTTGGTCATACCACTTAAAAGGAAGAACCTTGCCGTTATCGTTCACACGAACTTTAAAGAAGTTGCTAAGTCTTACATAGCCTTCGCCTTCTTTAGCAACATCAGCAGGGAAGTAATATGGTTGTGCGCTATTGTTAATTGTTGGAATATTATTCATTAGTCAAGCTTCACCTCCTCAGCTATTTGACTATGATTGTCTTCATTAGAATTAATTGTATGAACTGCTGTAGCCCCATCGCCAAAGACGGCCAAACTTAGTTTGGCTACTTGATCTTCTAATTTCTTGATCCTGGTTTCTTTTTCTTTCTTGTCTTTTGCATTACTATCTTGGTCACCAAGAACATCATCATACTTCTGTTCAGTACTTTGTACTTTACCCTCAAGTTCAGCAAACTTTCGATTGCCGGCCTCCCAGTTTTTATTCAAATGCTCTCTAAAAGCGGAATCTTGTGTTGGTGATCCCTCTTGCTCAAAAACATTAGCCATTTACTCACTTCCTTTGCAATAAAAAACAGCCCTAAGTGGACTGTTTAGTACTATTATCATCATTTTCATTATTGCCTTTATCAGTTGTATCTTTATCCTTATCTTTTTGGCTTTCTATAAGCTGCTGCAATTCTTGCTGTAACTTTTCAATGCTTTGCGTATTTTCTAATTGGCTTTCTCCCCAGGTGGTTGTGAATTTATCCAAACCCGCATTAGCTTTATGCACTATGTCGGCCAAATTATTCATCTTAAGGCTCATACTGCTATACCATTCTCGATACTTGTTTTCTTGATTGTGCTGATACGTCAGATAGTCGATTAAGTTAAAAGCTAAATTGCCAAACGTAATCGTATTACCTTTGCTATCATCTTGAGGATAAGAAGTAATTGATTGGACTCTAGTTTCAACGTCAATTCCTTGCCTTGTCCTTAGGTAACCATAATCGCCAACTTGCACATCATGTAAGTATCGAGCAAACTTTTTAAAGTTCGCACCATCTACGGTGTATTGAATGCTAGGGTAGTCATGAACCAGCTTTTTAACCTTATCATCAAGTAACTGCTGACTCATCACAAATGATTTTCCATCATCGGTAAAATCTTCTATATAAGGTGTGGCATCAATAATCGGCCAGCCTTTTTCTTTAACCAGCGGTGAAACATAAGTTGACGTTAGGGTGTTTACAGTTGAGTTGTCTCCATTCTGCTTAGTTACGTTAATCGTGCCAGTAGCTCTAGTGGTTATTGCTGTATCGTCTTCTTGAACTGAGATTTTAGTGCAGTTCACATTATCGACAAACACAAACTTATCTTTACTACCAATCTCTTTTGCTACATAGCAAGTTCTATTTTTCCAATAGTACTCAAAGCTATAGCCATTAGCTGCAGTCTGTAGCAACTCGTCAGCATATCCACCACCAAAGCCATCGTCAAACGTTTTTACAGAGTTTTGATTAAGATTTTTACCGATTACCACATCAAAGCCAGACCCTTTAAAGAGAAAGCTTAAAGCGTCCTTTAACTTAACCGGCTTAGATGTTGTTGAAGTATCAGTACTTCCACTGTTGTCTTTTGATGTAGTAGTTTCAACGCCAATCTTATCTTTGATGTAGTGATAGTGGAATCTTTTGGCTATTTGTATTGCGCTCACACTATATTGCATGTAATTACCTACATCATCGGTGTTATAAGTCTGTACTTCATAATTTTCACCAGTTTCAGGAACACTCACAATGCTAAAAGGTGCTAGTACTTCGCCAATCTTTTCATCACTATGTAGGTTATAGAAGTTAAAGCTCATTGTGTCTAAACTACCGAGAGTTGAGGTTACCTGAACTTCTTGGCCTTTAACCATTGCCATTTGTCCGGCAGCATTCTTAATTGATATCAAGTTACCATCTCCTAGTAGTAAAAGCGCGTATTGAATTTAATGGTGTAGTCGGTTGCTCCGTCTACGCTGATCTCATTCCAGCCTTTAGCAAAGTCGAGATAAGCATGATTAGTCTTTGAATATTGTTCTGTGCCATTTACGGTGGGAACAATACCATCAATCACAATCGTGTCTTGCTTGCTATAGCTTCCATTAAGCTTAAAAACCTGGTTTGTGGTGCTATTAGTGATAGTCAAACCATCTTTAACATTGCCATTAAAAGTGATCTCAACGGGTAACTCATCAGCTTTTAGATCAATGTTAGAAGCATTATACACTCGGCAAGGGTTTGAATTAAAAACATACTTCAATTCTTGACCATGCGGAATATTAAGACCTAAGCCCCACTTTCCACTATCATACGTGAAAGCACTATCTCCAGTAGTGGCAACTGTTTCAGCAAGTCCTAAAGGACTACTCAAATTAATGGTTGCTGTAGCTTGCCAAAAGTTTTCTATTTGCGGATAAGAGATAGCTCCATCAACTACACACCGCCAGCGTAAGTAAGGAATACGGCTAGTGTAAACATAAAAAGGCTCATCACTATTAAAGATACGCTTTAAATCAAGCCTTTTAAGTTCTAGGTCTACTGTATCCTCTGCTTGGATCATCAAAGTTAAAGGAATAGTCATCTTATCAATAACAACATCTGTTAACACTTGACCGATCTTATTTTGCTGAACATAGGTATGAGTATAATTAATGCCTGGTGGTTCAAAGGTAATGACTCTAAAGCCTAATTTATCAAGATCATACTCTGTTCCGTCTAATCTCTTAACAAATACACTAGACAACTGGTATAGCACCTCCCTGTTGCTTAATAGTGATGTCATGTGCTTGTAACATCTTAATAGTTGGATAAGTAGCTCTCGCCATCTCTTTATCAGAAACAATGAACTTAATCACTGTATTGCCATCAATTTTTTGACGTTTATCATCAAGCTTAATTATGTTCTGGCTAGCTATAGTGCTACTATCTGGCGTTCCATAACCGGCAACTGAACTATATTTCACTTGATCCATAATCCGAGCTAATGAAGCTGTCGGACTTTCAGGAGCAACTTTAGCACGTTGCAAAATAGCTTTATCAATTAAGTGGTCAGCAGTTGATTTCTGCGGGTTGATTACGAACTCTAGACCATCTTCACCAACACCGATAACTTTTGGACTATCAAATTCTCCACCGTTGCCGTACCAACCATTAGCAGCTCTAAATGATAAAGCATTCTGTAGACTTCCATATCGTTCTTTAATGTAAGAGTACATCCATTTCAATTGCGTTATAGGGTTCGTTCTCCAGTCACTACCTGCAGAAGCCATCTTATTTCCTGGTAGTGATTGCGGAATACCATAAGCTCCAGAACTTGGATTGGTTGCATTAACGCGCCAGCCGGACTCTTGTTGGATAATGCTGTTTAAGCCATTAAACCAGCTCTCAGGAATACCTGCTTGCTTTAGCCAATGCTTATGATCTCCAGCAGGTGCTGAATTTGGACCACCTGAACCAATTGAAACATTGAATAAGCTATTCAATTTATCAATAAATTTCCAGAATCCAGGAGCAATAGTTTTCTTGATCCACTTTTCAAGTCCACTGTTTGCCTTAACGTTGTCGCCAGACTTACCTAGAGCATTGATACCAGGAATGCGTCTATAAGACACAGGTCCTTCATGTACTGCTGAAATCTTGCCCATGCCAATGTTAGGGCTGGCGTTTGGACTTTGAGCAGAATAGTAATTATCTCCGCCGGCATAGATACCAACGTGATTTGCACCACCTGCACCAAAGAATACTAAGTCACCTGGTTGGGGATTATCTACGCTCTGTGTTGCAGCATATTGTGCACTTGATCCAGCTGGGAATGATTTATGAAAAGCATGTTCAACAGCATATTGAACTAATCCAGAACAGTCAAAAGCATCCGCACCTTTAGCACCCCATACATAAGGGTGACCAGAACCATATTTTTGAGCAGCTGCTAATAAGTCTGAATTAGCTGCGCCTCCGTTGAATTGACCAGATACCATGTTCCACAAGGTTTTCCAGAAGCTTTGAACATTCTTATTTGCTTGATCGAATAAGCCACTAGCCAGTGCCTTCATTGAGCGTTGACCACTATTGAAGCCTTTGAAGTTAAAAATGCTTTCAACGTATTGAGTTGGATTTGAAATAATCTTTTTAGCTAAATCAAAGTATTTCTTTAAATCATCAACTTTATCTTTTACCCAACTACCAATACCTCCAAAGAAACTACCTACTGAATTGGTTATATTGCCTAGCCAGCCAGTACCTTTCGCAAAGTGAGTAATGCCCATGCCTTGCATAATCATAGCGGTCTCAGACGCATTGAGTATCTCATCACCAGGCATCAACATAGTTGTAGTATTTCTGCCTTGGAAAACACCAAATTCGCCAGTAGCCGGTCTAAATAAAGCTTCTTTATTGCCAGTTTCAGGACTGTCAAAGCCATCATTAACCATTGCTAAAGTAGGTTCAGTGATTGCACGTCTAGGCCCATTAAATGCGCCAGTACCACTAGCGAATTTCTTAGGGATCTTCTTAATCGTGTCGCCTTTACCACCAAAAGCATAGATAACCGTGTTGATACCACTAATACCACCATTAACGATATCAATTAAGCCACCCATCGCGTCCTTGCCTAGTTTCTTCATCGCGTCCCACATATCGCCAAAGATATTCTGAACGCCTTTAGACAAGCTCTTCCAGCCAGCTTTAAAATTAGGACCAAAGTTATTTAACCAGTTCTGCATATCAGAACCAAAACGTGAGGTTCTGTCCTGCATTTTAGACCAGGCGGTACTTAGATTCTTTCTAGTGTCAGACCAGCTACGATTCCAGTTCTTGCTAAAGTTTTTATTGAAATTGTCATACCATTTATGGATATTGTTACCCCAATTGCTGGTATTTTGTTTCATGCGATCAAAAGAATCAATAAGAGCTTGCTTGTTGTTCTTCCAACCGTTATCCCACTTCTTTTTGAACTGCTTGTTGAACTTGTCGTACCACTTGTGAGTATTAGTGCCCCACTTGTTTATGTTGCTCTGCATATTGCTGAATGAGTCAGCAAGTGCTTTTTTATTATTCTTCCAAGCCTTGTCCCACTTCTTGCCAAAGTCTTTCATTCTGGACTGAGCATCTTTAAAGAGAGTGCCGAATAGATTACCTTTCTTAAAAGCCTTTACATATCTATTCTCACTTAGCCCTTTAATAAAGTTGCCCCAGTTCTTAGATACTTGCTTACCCCAGTTACCAATACCAGTCCACAAACCTTTAAAAAAGTTGTGACTGTTTTTAAGCATGCCATCAAAGCCTTTTTTGAGGTTCTGGCCTAGACTGTCGACCCACTTCTTAAACTTAGGATTGTTGTCATATAGCAACTTAATTGCGCCGGCAATTGGTGCAACCATCAGAAGTGTTAAGCCGGACCAGTTCTTCTTGATCCAGTCAATAGCTGCTTTCATCCCTTTAGAGATGTTTTTAGGTAAATCAGTAAAGAATTTAGATGTGTTTTTCTTGATTGAAGACCAGCCGTTAGAAAGATTCTTCCCTAAATCATCAACCCATTTTTTGAATTTAGGATTGTTGTCATAGAGAAGCTTTAGGCCACCGCCTATTGGATCAACAAGCATCCTAAGTAAAGTTGTCCAATTCTTTTTGACCCAATCAATTACTACTTTTAATCCATTTACAAACGACTTGTTAAAAGCTTGTACATTCCGCACCATGCCGTCAAAGGATTTATGTATGGTATCAGCTGCTTTATTAACCCATTCTCTAAAAGGTTTGATATGCTTGTATGCTTCGTAGAAAGCTAAACCAAGCGCTGCAATAACTGCTACGGTCATCATAAATGGATTAACCATAAAAGCTATTCTAAGTAAATCCCAGGCATCTTTAACACCTTTTATAGCTTTGCTCAGCGTTGGAAAAGTCTTAGCGGTAGCTTCAACTACACCTTTACCATTCTTTAAAGCGCTCATTGTTTTACCAAGACCGCCCGCTGTTTTTCCAATAGCTCCAATTCCAGAACTCATTGTCTTTAACACTTTATAAGTACCTTTGCCAGCAAGAACAGTGGTTACGAGTCCACCGAATACTTTACCCAGTCTTTCAATTACTGCTCTATGTTTGGCAACTCCACCTACAGCTTTACTAGTGTCATCCATATAAGGGAGCATTTCAGCTACTTTAGAGGTAACTTTGCCAATAGCGTTACTAATGTCTTGAAAGACGGTTACAATACCTTCAAAAGCGCCTTTGGCAAAGATACCAATAAATTCTCCAAACTCTTTAATAAGAGGTCGTAAGTAAACCATCACAGCGTTAATGGATTGGCTTAGACTTTGAAAGATCTTTGCTACTCCTGAAAAATCAAGGGAAGATCGTTGTTTTCCGATATTCCTAAAACCTTCAACAATACCACTGAGGAGGTTAGCAAATACGTTAAAAATATTGGCACTAATTACACCAACAAAACCAGCTATCGCTTGGAGTGCTGGAGTAACAGCCTTGCCAATATCTCTAAATGAATTACTTATGTCGCCTAAATGTGACCCTTGGAAAGCACCAGCTATATTAGCCCTGAAAGACATTGCAAAGGTTCCAACAACAGTCATCAAACCGTTCATAATCCCAGCAATCGACTTACCGAAGTTTTCAAAACTCTTTTCAGCACCACTAGAAGCAATCCAATTGCTCATCTTACCAAGCAATGGATTTTTAAGATCTTGGAATGGTTTGCCAATAGCGCCAGCTAAAACAGGAATACGTGCATGAATAGTACGTTCCATACCGTCCATAGTTTGAGAGAAATTGTCTGTTGCATTCTTATACTTCTTACCCATCCCTATCAGGACAGTATTCATTGCATCAGCTGATATCTTACCGTTAGACATCATGTCACGAACTTGCGCGGTAGTTAACTTGCTGTTGTGAGTAACCTTACGCTCATATTCAACCAGTTCTTCCATGAACTTAGGGAATACATTCTGGATAGACATCATGTCTTGCGCGTTAGCCTTACCGTTACCAATCATTTGTGACCACTGCATAGCGAAGTTCTTTACAGCGTCATCGCTTTGTCCGAAAGCATCTTGCAAGGTAAGTACAGCTTTAGATAAATCTCTTGTCTTGCTGGACGAGTTAGTAACAGCATAAAATTTTTGGTTTAAATCATTAACCATCTCCACGCTGTTTTGTGCTGCAATAGCTAGGTCATTAGTCTCTTTTACTAGTTCCTTACCTTTGCCGGCTGAACCAGTTAAGGTTGTCCATTGAGCAAGCATATCTTGTTGCAATCTATTGTAGTGAGTGCCCTCGGTAATCAGTCCACCAATTGCGTTTTTAATAGTTCCTAAAGCGGTCTGAGCAGCATTAGCAGCAAAGTTACCAATGAAAGTACCTTTAATGATCTCATGTAGCTTAGAAAAATGCTTCCCTGCATTGTCAGCATTACGACTAGCACTGTCAGTAGCTTTCTTAGTGTTATCAGTACTATCAAGCTTACTGTTCTTTTTATCGGGTACTTTGTCAATCTCTTCCTTAGCTTGTCTTGCCTTTTCTACAGCATCCTTATTATCGGCTTTCTGTTCAGTCCTGGTTTCTTTTGGAACAGAATCAAGATCACGCTTAGTTTGATTAGTCTTTTCCTGAACATCTTTATTATCTAAGTCTGCTTTAATATCAACAGGCTTGCTAAGCTTTTCGTCAACGTCCTTGCTAGTTTCATCAGCCTTTTGCTTAACCTTATCAGTCGACTCTTCAAAGCTACTATCTAGCTCTTTACCTGCATCCCTACCAAGTGAATTTAAGATCTGATCTATTAACTGTGCATCGGTTTTAACCTTATCAACGGGGATGTCTATATCAATAGTTATCTTTCCATCAGCCATTTATTAACCTCCTTTCGCTGTGTTCATTAAGGAAGCAAAGGCAGATGATAAAGAACTATTGTTAAAGACATCTTCCTCGGTCTTAGGTTTCTTTAACTTCAAAGCGTAATACTGTTGAAGTTGCATTACTTTGCCTCGCTGTTCATCTGGTACATCGGTTAAATTCTTCTGTCTTAGTTCAATTATTCTTTGGATTGGTGTATCTTCACTCAGGCCATCAAAAAGAGCACGGAATACACACCAGTGCATTTTTCCGCGCTCTTTAAGTAGATCTATGTGATATTGCATCATAAAGGACGAGTAAATAGCGTCCGCGTCTTGCTCATATGAGTAAATATGCTGTGGTGCTATATTCATGCTCCAATCCTTTGAAGAGTCACCTTGATATGCTGATTTAGTAATAGTTTCATTAATTAACTTGAAGCTACTTTCTATAAAATCGGGATCTAAAGGTATTTCTTGGTCTCCAAAGAATAATTTAAGGGCTTCTAGTTCCTTGTTTTCACTATCATCTTCTACTAACTCTAAATACTTGATTACATTGTCAAAAGCTAAATTAATTTGATATGTTTCTCCGTCAAACTTGATAGCTGATAAAGGCGTATCAGTTAGACTTAACATAGTTCTAGCCCTTTACTGAGGTAGGAGTAGCTAAGTGCTTAAGTTTCTTGCGTTTCTTTTCCTTTACTTCAACCGACTTGTTCGCTTCATCATTTAAAGCATTCAAAACAGCACCTAAGGCATCAGTTGAGTAATTGTAATATTTGTAAAGACGTTTACCTTCTCCGCTGCCTAATAGCTTATCCAATGCTGAAATAGCTGAATTCTTAACAGAGTTAAAAGTATTCTCTACGTCTTTCTTTTGAAGAGCCATGTCTTTATCTTCCCAGCTTGGATCATCTAAAGCTTTAAGACCGTTCATGACTTCAACAGAAGACTTAGCTACAGTCTTTTGGAAATTATCATCAAACAAGATCTTATAAGTCTTGCCAGCCAGCTTAACATCTACCTTGTTATCTACTTTAATTCGCTTATCTAAATCAATAATTGACATTGACTAACCTCCTAATGTTATTTTTGTGTATCAGTATTAGCGTGCGTTCCTGTTGGAGAAACTGCTGGTGTATTATCGCTTACAGAGGCAGTAAACACGTGTGCTTGATCTGATTTATTTAAAGTTAACTTACCTGTGGTTGTCTTAGGTGCACCGTTAAAGGCAATAGTAAGTGAGAAGTTTTGTTGTGCATCAGCTGCACCACCGGTTGGAGTTACTGCGGTTAAAGTACATGCTGAAACTACAGGCATGCCATTGTTGATCCACAATACACGGGTTTTAGCAGCTGATCCAATAGCATATTGCTTACCGTCAATGTAATCTTGTGCTGGATCGCCTAAGTAGCGAACACCTTTAACAGCCAATTGCATAGATTTACCAGTTACTTCGGTGTCATCGTGACCATCTCCATCGTAGTAAGCCGTCTTTTGCGTTTTTTCTTGCCAAGATGGAGTAATTTCACTAATACCACGGGCTAACCAAGCCCATTTACCAGTAGTGATATCAGATAGATCATTATCATTGTCTGTAATGTCGATATATAGGCGGTTAGCAACGTTTAACGCTGCACCATCTGTAGGGATTTCAGTCCCTTTAATTTGAACTAAATTAGTAGCCATTCTCTAATCTCCTTATTTTGTGTAAACAAAAACAGCAACGTCTAATAAATACGTCACTGTTCCTTGCATATCCTGTTCTGTTTCACTAGGAGCGCTAGATACATCAATCTTGTCAAAAACAAAATTGCTATTGTCGCTCTTAACCGCTCCTGGCTGTAAATCATCTAAAAATAAACTGATCTTAAAAAGATCATCCTTAATCTCTCTAGCGCTCTTACCACGCTCTGTAATTGCGTAATTGTATACCCAGTATTCTCTACCACTAAAATCAGTTGAAAGCTTGTGAGAGCCTTGTTCTGGCACTAAGCCAATAGAGTTATCTGGTGCTAAGTATGCAATCTTGATCGGCAATTCAGTGCCTTTGATAATTGATTGTGCTAGAGCTTCCTGTAGATCAAACTTAATATCACTCATGCCACATTGCGCCCTTTAAAAATTCATTTTTAAGAATTGCCATCTCTGAAAGGTTGCCCTTAAGCCTTAGGTCCCACCGTCTTGATGTTCCTGCTGTGGTGTAATTATGAATTCTAAATGGACCACCATATTGATTAGTTATAAATCCATAAAACTGTGCCCTTGCATAAGGTGCAACATAGTAAACGCTAGAACCATCAGTTGCTACTTTGGCATGGTCGCGTAAGTCTCCACTCTTTTTAGGTACGTACTTCTCCATTGCTTGCTGTGCATCATTAGCCATAGCTAAACGCCCACGTCTTAACTGAGCTTCACTGAATTTGTGGTTCATGATATTAAGATTCGTCCTAACTCTAATTCCCATGCTGTCACCTCAAATCATCGTTAGCTTGTATTGATAAAGCTTATTACTAAACGGCTCATAGTCTTCATTAACATTGGTTAACGTGTATTCTTGTCCTTCATAGATAATCTTTGCTTTATTCTCAATATCTTGCTTAGATAGCGAGATAAACGGCTCTGATATACCTTGATAGAGCATTACTGTACCGTTAGCTACAATCTGACGATCGTTGTTAGTTCCTGAGTAGATTGTTCTAAGATGTACCACACAATTCTTTATCTCAACGCCATCGTCATATGTAGCTTCATTGTATAGATCATCTTCAACTTTACGTTTGATTATGATTGATTGGTTACACATTGATTTTGGCGGCTTTAGCATGATGAGATACCTCTATACAGTAATCCTGTGTAAAACAAATATTCTAAGGCTAGGTTATAAACGCCGTTAGTTGCTGAATCAGTTGGGCTAGTACCAGTTGAAACACTTGTACCATCAATAGATACGCTCTTGATGTCTTTCTGCGCCATCTCATAGGTACTAGAGGCTCCAATGTCACTCATATACTGAATTTGTAAAGCTAAAGCTTTTTTGAACCAATTAACTCGGTTAATGTCAGTATCTTCGTCAATAGAATGTAGTTCATAGTACATCCCTGTTAAAGGATTAATCATACTTTCAGCCGCTTTTTCTAACTTATCAAAATCAGCATCTGGAACAATACCAGTTAGCTTCTGAAACTCATCCTTATTAAGCAATGCCATTTAGAAGCCCCCTTGTTACTTATTAGCTATTTCTACTTGGTGCTGATACTGCATTTTGTTGCTTTGAAGTATCAGCAGGTACAAACAACGGATCAATTTGAAACTTGTATTCAACTAAACGTACGTTTCTTACGTCCATATCTTTTGGCAAACTCCAGGCTTCTTTCTTCTTGAAGTCGTCTGGGGTTGGAAAGTTAGGTTTGTTAGGCACAAACGTAGGACTAATTGAAATGCCAGCCGGATGAATACAACCAACACGTTTTTGAACTACACTCTCACGTCCACCTTGCTTAAGTGGTTCATCTACAACTTGAGTACTGTTTAATAAAGTTGAATAACGTACGGCTCCCGTACCAAATAAATAGGCTACAGATGTTGAATTGCTACCAGATTTTTCTACAGGAATAGAGTCGTCAATTACTACTTGTTTTCCGTTATAAGTGTTAATTGGAGTTCCACCATTTGAAGGTTGAATAGTATCAATTAAGTTTTGTGCTTTCATCATTGCATAAGTTGCGGAGTTAACAGAAATACCAGTTAGCATATTTTCTGGTTGGTCTCCCATTAATCCAAGTGCTGCAATAAATCCTTTTGCACTAAATTCCGCATTTGTAGGTGACTTAGACGTTAAATCAAGGATTTTAGTATTAGCCACATCGTCAACTTGGAATGCACCTTCTAACACTGCTAAAAGCATTTGCTCATCACTAGTATTCCAAAAGTTGGCAAAACGACTAGCAATTTGTTCTTGAATAGGTGCACCTGAAAGCAATCTAGAGATTTCAGTTTCACCATAGGCTTTAGTTTGGTAGAACTTCATCCCAATTTGAGAGCCAGATGTTAGGTTTGATACTTTAATATCTTGCTCATCGGTCCAGTTATCGGCTGTTCCATCTAAGTCATTGATATATGGAATAGTAATCTTTGTCCCTGGTTGTGTTAGCTTATCTCCTAAATCTGAATCCGGAGTCAAGATACCGGAATTAACTAAGTTGTTAGTCTTGGTAGATAAGTTTTGTACCCAGTTACCAAAGACAGTAGGAATAATCATATCTGATAAATGTGTTTCTGCCATGTTTTACTACTTCTTTCTAAATAAATTTGCCCAGCCTTGTGGATCTTTCTTAAACATTTCTGTTTGTTGGTCAAGACTCATGTTAGCTGGATCTTTTGGTACTTCGGACGTGCCATTTCCTGAAACAACTACGTGAGTAGCCGGCTTTGGTTCTTCTTTTGGCTTGTCCTGTTTGAATAAAAAGCCGTAATCTTGTTTAGCAGCATCAACTTGTTCTTGAAAGCCAATTAAATTGCCATTCTCGTCAAGTGATACCTTATTAGTGTCAATAAAAGGTAAGACAGCCTTGTTTTCAAGCGCTCCAGCTTTACTGAGAGCCGTTGAAATAGCAAACTCTTTCTTTTGACTAGCTAACTTAGAAGACCATTCTTTTTCCTTTTCTTTATTAGCCTTTTCAAATTCAGCTACTTTAGCTTTAAGCTCTTCATTATCCTTTGCTTGACTACCCAAGGTCTTAATTTGCTTATCTCGGTCTGAGATCTGTGACTTATAGCCGTCTACTTGATCGTTTAAGCTAGCTAGTTTACGGTCATAGTCATCACGTAAGGCATTTGTTTCCTTACCAGCTTGTGCCATGACGGCCTTGACCTGCTCAGCATTTAAGCCTTGTTTTTCTAAAAAATCACGTTCCATATTTAGTTCTCCTAACGTTTAATTTATACGAGGGACGACCTCGCTCAGAGCATAATAAAAAAGCAGTTTAGCGACATACTCAGGTCGATTTATTCATTATTTATCTGGATAAACAGGTTTTTCTCTAATTTGAAGACCACTTGCCATCTCAAAACTATCGTTAGTAATAACAGCCAATACTTTGGGATGATCTTCATTAGTTTCAACAATCACTCTTGAAATATCTTTCATTGGCTTGTTTTCTTTCTGAGTTCTTTTAATTTCTTCATTTAAAGCTTCACTATCATATTTTTCAAATAGACCTTTTAAAACAGGCTTTTCTACGTTGCCTTTTAATATATTTTCTAACTTCATTAATTAATCTTCCTTTACTATCTGTTCACGATCATATTGACGTGCTAAGAAGTCATTATCTTTTACAATCTTTCTTAATTTAGCTTGATAACCCCTTATTGATTGATTTAGCTTTCTAACGTTTTCAGGGTCTTCATCCCTCTCAGCAAGTTCTTTTTTGTATTTAAGGCGTCTAATACTACGTTCATAATATCTTTGCTGTTGCTGTATCTTTGCGTTTTTGACAGCTTGCTTAGGATCATAATGCTTTTGAAAGTTATGAGATACGCCTTTGATGTAAGGATAAAGAATGTGGCTACAGTTAATCTTTTCTGTAATCTTGTATTACTACAAGTGTCGGACTATATCATCTAAGGCTTTCGCCTCGCATTGCACTTCGACCGGTAGCTTGTCTTCCGGTCTACTCTACTCGATTTTTACTCTTTCGATAGTCTCTACACCTTTTTAATAAATTCCCAGCGATAACCGCCAGCACTTTTTCTATACTTTTTGTGTAAGCAAACTGCACTAATTTGTCTTGAATTTATGCCAGTTGCTCTTTCAGCTTCTCGCACACCATCAAAAGTGTTAATTAGTTTGCCATCTTTAGTATATTGACCAACTCTCTTTTTAAGAGAATCAGTGTATTTTTTTAATTGCTGGCTTTTCTTTGCTAAATATTTTGGATCTTTTAGCCTTTCTTTTTGAATTTGACTAGATAGCTTAGAATGTCTTTCTCTATATTCTTTGTTTTGCCAGTTTCTTTTATTCATTTGAGAAAATTGAACGCTTTTGGCTTTTGCCATATTTTCAGCGTTAGTAGGAGCGCCGTCTATTACGTTATACATTGGAATATTTCTTTTTCTGTAAAGTAATATCCATTTTTTCTCTAAAAAATCAAGATCTGAGATTTTGCATTCTTCTAAGATTTTTTTACTAAAATTTTGAATCCCATATTTAGCAATATCTTTATGTAAATTATAAGGTCTTTGATTTATTGCACTTTTTTTAAAGTGATCTATAAATCTTTGATGAATATCAGTTGACTGACCAATATATACTTTACCAGTTGCCTTATTAATAATTATATAAATTCCAATAGTTTTATTCATCGCTGAGAACCTCTTAAACTTGGCACGGGATTAACCTAAATTAGGCTTTCCCCGTTAGCTTTAACAATATTAATCTATATAACTATTATATCATTTATGTAGACAATTAATACCGTTAAAACACCCCTAAGCTAAGGGTTCACAATGTTTATACAGGGCATTAACGTCTACCCTGTGTTCCTGCTGGCTTACCATATCCATAGTCATAGATATTAGGATACGAAAGGTCAACTTTTGGATCGCTTTTAGGGACAATGCACACTACTTTGCCTTGAATTGGAGCACAAGCCGGTCTTGCTGCCGGATGACTAGACATAGTAGCAAGCACTGTGTCAAATTCCTTCATAGATTGCGCCCTAGCTTCGTTAAATACTCGGTGAGTAGTAGATGTAATGACAGTTCTTGTATACCCTTCTAGCGTCCACTCATGACCGCCTTTATCTGTTAGAGATGTAGGCAAGCCTTTGTCATACCATTGGAGGATATTGTCTTTTAATGCTCTATCTGCCGTCTTAGTTCCTGTAGAAACATCTAATACAGTTTTGTCGATAATGTTTTGATAGGTTTTTAAGGCGGTATTTTTATGAACATTAGTTGTTAATAAGGTTTGATTAACGTAATTGTTAACGTTTCTGAAAGTTTGATCAGCATAAGCGTTAATAATTGCTACTGTATCTTTGCTAACGTCCTTCATTGGTTGCTTTAAAGCGGTAGATAGTTCAGTGTTCATTCTTTTTGCTACTTTTAAGCCTTGATCTTGGATTAGATCATAAATAGCTTGCTTACTGTATCCAATATTTTTGGCAATGAAATCAATCACTTTGTCAGTTAAACCACCCATCTCAGCAAGAGCCTTTAAACGCCATTCTAAGACGCTTTTTTCATCAGCATTAATAAGAAGCATCCCTTTGTGCTTTTTAAACGTGTCAATCAGCAAATAAAAGGTATGCTGCTGCAAGTAATCATAGTAATCAACTATCTTGCTTGCTTTCTTCATCATCTTGCTTAGTTGTGGATCCATCTACCTCACCTTTATCTTTTTGCTTTTGCATATCTGCTAAGGGATTAAACTGTTCAAAATCAGGCGCTGGTGTCGCTTTTTCCCTTTGCAGTTGTTCCACCCACTTAGCAGCTTCATCATCGCTTAAGTTATAGTTACGCTTGGTAAATTCTGTAATAGGCATTGCACCAGCATTAAGAGCTGATAAATCATTCTTGAACTGTGCATCTTGATCCACGAAAATACCATCGTTAAAGTCTGGTGTAATAACTAAATTATCAATATCTCCGGTCCATTTAGGTTTTTGATCGCTCCATAATTCCGGTGTCTGTAATAGTTCAGCAATAGCATATACAAGTTGGTCTATTGTGTCCTCGACTTGTGTTAAGTAACTAGAACGTGTTTGATAAGTCATTGAATTGCTTGAAACAACACCTGTAGCTGTTTGAATACCTGTAGGGGTTGCTGTAAATGTTCCCTCACTCAATCCAATTTCGTTTTCAAACTCATGTAAGAAGTAGCTCATTGCTGCTTGATACTGATCTGTTCTGATATTGATAGCTAAATCTTTAAATGAACTGCTATCATCTAATCGACTATTGATTGGAACAAATACATCATCGTCAGTATCCCAATACATTTGCTGCTCTACTGGGACGGGATGCCCATTAATCTGAGTTTGCCGTTTCAACCAGCTTTCAGGAACAGTTACACGTCTACGCCCAGTCTTAACATCCCAATAAAAGCCGTCTTGTGTCACGTTGATATCATCAAGAATGTTTCTGCAGTTATCGCACAAGCCTAAACCTAATGGACTTGTAAAACTCTTGTTGTTGTCTCCTGGATTACGATAGAAGGCAAACAGTGGCTTAGTTATATGCGTAAAAGTTGCTGTTTGCGGTAAGTCAGCATACTCTTCAAGTGAATTTAAAGGGACCTGTGTTCCTGTTGTGCCCTCATCAGTTGATTCATATAGCTCGTTAGCTATTGTGTAAGGTGTGTATTCATTACCATTCTCGTCAGCTTGTTTTTTACCCCATTGATGAAACTCTAATAAGGTGTAATAGTGTGGCTCATCATTAACAGTCTTCATGATTTTACGAGCTAGCGCTATCTCTTTAACTTCTGTTGTATTCGCATTAAGTGGATAAACACCTAATGCATCTGACCAGTTCAACTTGATCTTATCATCTTCAACATACGGTCTAATTGCACTTGATCCCAAAGCTATAGCACGCTGTAGATTAGTTTCAAAAGTTGTGTAGAATCTACTTTCACGAAAGATTTCATCAAGTTGTTTTTGTAAATCATTATCATTCACCTTAATGGAACACTGCTCATTGAAGATAATTGACGCTAGGCGTTTAGAAGCCTTTTGCGTCATATTGACGGTGTTCATCTTACGCTTTTTCTTATTGCCTAATACCCAGTAATCTACATCTACAGGCTTATCAGAATAATAGTCTTTAGCTCTTCGGATACGTGTATATTCCTCTGCCGGCACTGCAATTCTTGGATCATCTGTAATAGCTCCTAATGATTTAATCATCCCTAACTTAGCACCTCCTTTCCTGAATAAGCTCTTAATGCTGGCCCATAGTCCCATATACTCACCACCTTATGCTGCTAGTCCGAGTAATTGCTCATTATCCACAATAGCGTACTTAATAGCATCGCAAGAGTGATCGTCTTCCTTGATAACGCGCGGATTATCGCTATTAACTGTAGCTGGATCCCATTGATATTTTTGGTGTTCTTGCAAAAAGATATCATTGCCTGGTGTTTTCAAAACATATAGACGCCCCTGTGCTAAAAGATCCTCAACGCGGTCAATCATTGCTGCCTCACTCAACTTATGCACCTTAGACCACTGTGTGTTGTACATTTGCCAATATTGTGTATAGATACCACCATCAGCAGAGTCGATTGTTTGATTATAAGGTAGAACACCGTATTTATTGGTTATCTCATTGATAAAGTCATGTACCCGCTCAGCCTGTTCAGATGCCGATAGCTTACGAGCGTACTTAGTTGGATCATAGTAAAAGGTATCTAATACATAAACGTTGTATTTGTTAGTTAAAGCACACGCTACACAAGCAGTAGCAGATACCATAAATCCAGTATCCATGCCGTAAAAGATCTCAGTGATATATTCATCATCTGGTATCTTATCCACAACTTTAAATAGATCCATATTGTAGACATTGGTACCAAGTCCAACGGCTTCACCAAGGTATAACCAGCGGTAATAGTCCGGATCATTACGCTTATATGTCTCAATCAGGTCTAATTGTTGCTTAGTGGTAAAGCCTAGCTTGTCATCTAAGTAGGTGCTTGTGTCTATGAAGTAATCAGGATCAGTTTGACGCTGTGTAATCCATTCATTCACCCATGCGTAAGGATTGCGCGGTGGATTGTATGAGATATAAACCTTTACCTGTTCTGCGAAATCAGGTTTCTGTCTGATAAAGGTAGGTACAGACTGATCGAATACATCAACACTCTTCAAGTTAGCAAACTCTTCAAACCAAACTGCTATTACATTACCCACAATGTTAGATTTAAGTTTCATCGGATCATTAGCACCATAGAAGTAGAATGTTGATCCCGTTCTTATATGAGTAATTGTTAAAGGCGATACACGAGTTCTGAACTCACTCTCAACGTGCAGTTTATTCATAGCCCATAAGATCTGGTTATAAACACTGTCACGTAAATAGCGTTGGTTTTCACGTACACAAATGATGTTTACTGTTTTGCCTTGCGCAATGTACTTCATCATTGTAGTAACAAGTTTAAAACTGATTACTGACGACTTAAAAGAACCACGGCCACCCTTATAAACTTGATAAGGCTTATTACTATTCCATGCGGTATAAAAGTGAGGATTAATCTCTTGGCTTAGTTTCACTATTGCCATTGCTATCAATCTCCCTTATATCATCTACAATGATTGTCTTATTGCTTGGATCATCATTTTCTTCAAGCGCCTTAAGCTGTGCTTCACTAAGTTGTGCCTCTGCAAGTGTCTTACGAGCATTAGCTTCATTAAGTTTCTGGAATGTTTGGTCACGGTAAATGTCCGGACGCCGATTTTTAAGCCAAAAAATAATAGCAGAAGCGTTTGGATCCACTTCTGTTACTGTCTTGCTTATAGGTATCTTTTCATAAACATCAACATTCTCTGCTGTTGCAATTGCTATCTCTTCCCGTGTAGCTTGTGGATGATCTAGTTTATAAATGTTGGCAAACTTAGTACGTTCAGCTTTAAGATTAAACTCATCTTTTTTGACCATCTTATACTGTGTAGTGGTAAGAGTGTGTTTTTTCATGACTGAAATGAAAGAGTCTTCAATTTCAGCATCAACTATTTCTTTACCTTTTTTCAGGGCGTCACTCATGTCACTATATGTACTTAACCATCTTTGAAAGGTTTGACGTTTAACACCAATCTTCTTTGCTATCTGTTCGTTAGTTAAGCCATCTCTAGCCCATGATCTAAGCTTGGTAAGATTATCAGGCTCTAGCCATTTCTTGTATTCGGCATGTGCCATCTAATCCACCTCATCACTTTAACCACCTTTACTACCAAACGAACTTCTTTTAACCTTAACGCCACTTCTTCTTAAAGCTATCTTTACTGATCTAACACTTCGCTTTGCGCTAGTTAATGCTTTGGCTAATCTATTACCATTAGCTCTCATACTTTGACCACCAGTAACACGATTAGCCATTCTTGTAATTCTACGGTCACCACTTCCAGTAGTCCGTAATCTTCTTTGAACAACTCTATTTTGATTCCTATAAGACGTGGTACGACTTGCACTAAATAAATCTAACTGTTTAGCCATTGAATCACCTCCATATTTCACAAACTAAGAATGCTATATTGTCGGGTTTGAATGAACTTCGCTCATCTTGGCCAAGCTGATTTTCTTCACAAAGTTTTTCAATTTAATTCCAGCGTTATTGAAAATACCTCTTTAACTGTTCAAACGTAATGTATTCCTCATTAGCTGGAATATTAGCCTTTTTATAGAATTCTTCCTTAGCTTCATTACTTGGAAAGATAACCTTGGTATAGAAGTTAATAACGGTTGAGTCATTATCTTTCTTTCTGAACTCGCTCTTAGTTTTATTAAATTCAGCAAGATTAGCCATCTTATCCTTTTCATCTTCAACTTCTTCATCGTAAGGCGTTGATGTCTTTGATGGTTCATCACTATTGGATAAACTCCCATCAAAATCAACATCCCCGTCAAACATAAAGTCGATATCAGACTTGTTAAAGCCCATATCCTCAAAAGAGACATCTTGCGAAAGATTAAATAGCTCGTCCAAATCCCAGTCACCTTGCATACTTGGATTATTAAGCTGTACATTTAATTTCTTTTCTGTCTTTTCATCAACATCAATGATTGCTACTGGAACATCATAATCTTTCTTATGATAAATCTTATCTGCTGCTGTTAGCCGTTGATGACCGCCTACAAGGACGCCTGTACGCTTATTCCAAACTAGTGGCTCTATTAATCCATTTTCTCGAATTGCTTTAACGAGCTTCTTTTGGTTACTTTCATCAATAATACGTGGATTATAATCAGCAAACTTGATCTGACTGCGCTTAACTGTTCCATATTCAAATTGCTGCAATGGTTTAGACATAATTAACCTCCTCGACTGCCTGTAGAACCTTTATGAAAAGTAGGCCATAATCCTCTACCAGAAGCTGTTCCTATTCTTTTACCAGTTTTCCAATCTACGCCATGCTTAGCTAACACGCGTCTTGCTGCTTGTACAGCTCTGTTTTCAGATAAGCCGTGTGCAGTCTTCCATGCCTTTTCAGCATTGCTTGGTGGTCGTACCTTTCCACTAGATACTAATCTTTGATACTCACGTTTAGATTGGTTTCGTTTAGCTTGGTAGCTGTCTATAGCCTTTTTGTTCTCACGATGGAATTTATCCTCGCCTCTAGTAGATCTAAGCTGTCTAACAGAACGCAAACGGTCATCCATAACTCCACTTAATGAACTTCCAACGCCTTTACGATTAAGGTATTCTTGCTCGGACATTACTTTTTTACGCACCATTTTTAGCCTCCAGAGTGACCAGAAGAACTTCTTCCACCTCTACCATTTCTGCTTTTATAATCTCTCATAGCTAGCTTGATCTTGTTCATTGCTTTAGCACTGATATTCATCTTGCTATTCTTTAAATCTGACAGTTTTTTAAACTTAAGGCTGCCACTCTTGTAATTCTTGCTACCGCCTACCTGCATTGTTGGTTCAGAAAGAATATTATCTCTCAAATCTCCACTAAGCCGGCCAAGTTTCCAGCCACTTTTCTGTTTAGTTATTGTGTAGACGCTTTTTGTACCCATTGAAGTAAAATTGTTTGGATGTGGGTCAGTTGCTGAAAAAGTATAAATAATGACCATGACCGGTGTGAGCCATCACTTTGCCGCTGCTTTTACCTCGCATCATTATATTAACTCTGTCGTATGCTGATCCTGAGAATTCATTCTCATCCTTTGACGCTTTAATAGTCCCAACAAGTGACTTGCTTTTTCTTCTTCCGGCCATCAATTTTCTCCTTTCCAGTCAAAGCAAAATAATTCGTTTAGCCACTCATACTACCTGTAGAAGCCCTCTTCAAATAAGAATATTCACTTGAAGTTACTCCAACAGTTGTAATTCTACGGCCTTTTTTGCTTTCTCTAGCTAACTTTCGTGCCCTTATTTTTGGCATTCCGGGATTTTTCTTCATAATTCGTTCTGCCATTTTGTTTATAACTTTTCCTTGTCGACTCCATATCTCATCTTGCTCCATATTTGAAGCTAACCACTATTTCTCACCTCTCTTATAAGCTTCATATTGCAGCACGCCGGCCTGTGCTTCTGGAAAAAACTTAAGTATCCTCTGATAATCATCTGGGTAAATATGCTTAATTGCTGATAGCTCTTTGTCGGCTAACGAATGGAAACTAAAACCTAACTTGCGGTTAAACTCTGGATATAGCAGATTATTAACTTGCATATATCTCTTAATTTCCGCATCTCGCCAGTACATAACTGGGTAGAATCGGCCACGTTCAACGTCAATAGAGCCTGAATGCTTTAACATTGCTCTACGTACCACAGAATCGTTTATCTTTTCTCCACCGGCTATCCATTGAATGCCTGTTTCTTGTCTAATAGCTTCATAAATAGCTCTGATCTTAACTCTAGGCACTGAGTAATCAGCATCCCTGAAAGAACCATATCTATAAAAGTCAGCATTCTCAAAGTGTGGTACTCGGATAATATCTACATCGTAGTGACGCTCATATTTTGCTAACGCTTCTTCTTGAAACTTAAGACCAGGAACTAAATACATGAAAAATGGTTGTACTGTCTTAAAGTACTTCTTGCACAGATCAAGTGTTACTATGCTATCTTTGCCCATAGAAAAAGACACAAGCACTTTATCGGTTATCTGTGCCTGTGTCTTAATTGCATCTAGTAAACTCATAAGATATCCTTTGCAAAATAAAAAGCGCTCTAGTAGCGCTTAATGTACGATATGAAACTTTTTAAACTTGCTGAACTGTGGTTCAACATCTCTTTTTACTTTTCGTTTTGGAATATAAAGTAACGGTTTAATCGTGCGATTATACCAATCTTCAAATTCAGGATCATTGTGATCTACTTTAACAAATGGAGCTGGCTTAATTAGCTTGTCATCAACGTTATATAGTTTTAGCTGGCCTTTTACCTTGATTGGTTCAATTAAATAGCTACCGCCCTTTTTAAATGGCTCTATATGCCAGTAATAAAGTTGATCCTCTTCATTCCATTCAATATCCTTAATCATTGCTACGCAAATAGCATGACCATAGATTGAATTAGGATACTTCCTTGCTGACGCACATAGTAACAATGGGCCTCTGTAGTTAGTAGTCCATGTTCTATACTCTATAGTCTTAGATCCATTAATAATATCCATGATGTAATTACCATGAATTGATAATGCCTTCATGCTTAATCCTCCGATATATCTCTGTCATATGGTAACTGATGGGATCGAACCACCGCTAACTTGGTACTTCACACCGATGCTCTACCAACTGAGCTAAGCTACCAGAATGCTCTGTTTAAAGGCACAGAACTAAGCCCTCTGCTGTAAAATCAATGACTAACTTATTTTTGTGAATAAAATTATCATTTATAACGACTTACTTTACCAATAGTATGACAAGGTAAAGATTTAATTTTAACGTCCGTTTTCCGCCGGACAATGAGCAGTGTGGGAATCGAACCCACTTCATATTGTGAAAGAAAATTCCTGCTTTCTTTCTAAGATTCCAATTGTGTCGTACTGCCCACGGCTATCGCGCAGTCCACTGAACGATTAGCCAACTCTTAACTACAATACGCTTGCCCGAACCGTGGGGTCATCGCATATTTAATCCTAGGTCGTAGCGTGGCCTAGGTAAGCAACAAGTAGGAATCGAACCTAAATGCTGCTGCACACCAATCATGAGACTATTTGACAGAGATAAACAAATAATGGTTGATGTACTAAGAGATCTATTCAAGATCTAAAATTGTAATACTAAAAATTCTTGGAGGATTTCTAGGATCTTCCTTGTTTGAAAGGGTGTCTTTGTCGAAACTTTTTATTTTTTCGACAATAACAATTTACCATGGTTTCAATCCGATTAGTGTCCGGAAACTGTCCGATGATCGTCCGATTTACTTTTTTCCGGTTCTGGTTCAATCTCAATGACTAAATCAGGTATATCGAAACACCCATTTTTTACCTTCTTAGAATTAAGCAACTCAGCAAACTCACATAAGGCGTCTCTGCGCTTTAAATAATACTGGCTGTTAGAATACCCTACCATTGGCTGTATCTTCCAATCAGGAAGCTTTTTAACAAATTTATTGAGAAGTATTTGCTGATACGGATATGTAGGACTCTTTTGGCATAGCAATATAGTTTGATAAACAGTTGCTGCTTTAAGCTCATTCTTTTCTACTTTCTTCCAAGCTCGATCCAGTTTTTTTTCTTGTGAGTTAGTAGCACTATGACTAGCTGGCATCCCTGTAAATGGTTGGCCGGCTAAATCATCTAAACTAAGAGCAGCACCTCTTACATACTCTGGAAACGTGTACTTAAGAAAGCCTGTAGCCCGTCCTGCAGTCTTTTCCATATTAATGCTTAGTCCTAAATCAATATTTTCGTGTTCCACGTTTCCACTCCTAAACTAGCCTTCTAAGCCGTAATCTCTGTACTGTCTTACATCCATACCGTGTAAATATCCTTCACGATATGCTGCTTCTTTCAACTTCCACAAGTCTTTTACTGTAAGGGATGCAGTATCAAACTTATGTATAAGCTTTAAATCTTTATATGGTTCATCATGCGCTAAGTGATAGCGTCTGTAATCGTTAGACATTGTCATCATCCTTTACAATCAACTTTTCAGGAACATCTAGACTAACTTTTCCACATTTACGACATACATAATATGAGGGAACAGAGAATAACAATGATCCTCGTTTATAAACATATTCGTGATGGCATATGAATTGTTTTAGTTTTTCTAAAAATTTGTACCACGCATCAATCATTATTTGTGCCCTCCATAAATGAAGCTTGTTCTAATGCTGGTTTCATATGCACTCTGAACAAACATATATAAAACATCAGTCTTACTCATATCACTCACTGATTGAATATCAGTTACTCTTTTCATAAATTTCACTTTATCCCAACTACCTAAAGCATCAAAAGCGCTATCTACTGCCCAATCAAACTTTTCTTTATCAAAAATCTTAGCTTTCTTCATCATTTACTCCTACTTTCTTTATTGCTGCATAAAGTTCACGATAATCATCACGTAAATTTTCATTTAAACGAATGGATAAAGTTGCATCATCTTTCAAAATGGCATTTTTCGGAAGCTTATATTTCCATATCCATATGTATTTAAGTTCATCTAAATATTTTTTAGCATCGATAAAATTATCAAATAATGCAAGTATTTGATGTTCACTTAAATAACCATCTATGTCCATTTTGGCTATTCCTTCTACTGAATATCTAATCAATTATTTATCTCCAAATTTTGTCTTCAAACTAAAATTTAAATATCTGAGATCAGCTCCACAATTGGGGCAAATATCTTTTGATAATATAGTATTTTTGAAATATTCCAGTTTATATGAATAGCCACATTTTTGGCATATACATTCATCTAACACTAGCTTTTCGCCCATTTTTTCCTTCTTTCTGCTGTTTATGAATATTCTGAACATTTTTAGGCTTATTTCTAGGTTTAATAGGCTCTCCTACTATAGTTTGTGTAAAAGCATGTACAGAGCTTAACTTGTACTCAGTATTTATTTCTTCTACGGTTATTGCAGTAATTTTTTACAAGTTGATAAGAATAGCTTGTCCCTTACTGATGAAGTTTAAATATGTTTTTTCGTCAATATATGCTTGATTGATAAAGTCGGTAACACTTTTGCAATCTTTGCCTTCAAGTACTATTTCTTTTGTACTATTTTGATAATCAATTTTTACTTTTAAAAGCATTTTTGCTTCCTCTTATTTAATCTTTTTCTTTCTTGTATTTCCTAGCTATATAATCAAGGATTACAGTTTCTAATTCGACACTTGAATGAAGACCAACGTATAGGACTCTTAAATTCAAATATGCACTTGCTGTACCACTTGCAATCGCACGTTGTACTGCTTTTCTATACTTTCTCTGGCATTTTTTGATATTCATTTTGGCCTGCTTTTTTCGTAACTTGTCTCTTTTTCTCATACTTAAAAATCCAATCTAACTCTCTTACGCTTATTGGCTGCTGCCCATCTAGTAGCTACTTCCATCATTAATTTTTAAAAATCTGGGTTGCTCCATGCTGATTTACCCATTAGTTGACTTCTGGCATACTCTTCATTTAAAGCATCAGCTAACTTCTTACTAGTTAACTTGCTATAAGTCTCTTGTACTGGTTCTTTCTTTTCTACGGAATGATAGTCGTGAAAAGGATCAGCAAGCGACAACTTCTTTCTCCTAGCCTGATAGCCTGCCGAAAATACCCCCCCGATAAGATTTAGGGCGTCTAAGTCTTCTAAAGGTTTATGAGCGTCTAATTTTCTAATTATTGTCTTGTCTACATAAGCGACTTTTAAATCACCTAAAACTTGTGATGCTACTTTCATTTTTATCTCCCTATACAAATCTCAAAAATAATAGAACTACATTGATAATGGTTAATGCCACTAATGAACAAAGGGCCAATACACTGTCGTGTTTCGGATCAACATTTGCGCCATAAAACAAATTAATCAATATAAATACTAGCCACCATTCAGCTGATAAATGCCCGTTCATTGCTACTCCTCATCAAAACTTGCATCAATTAGCAACTTACCAATCTTAGATTGAGATATGCTACCGTCTGGATAATCTTCATTAAGCATGTTAGTAATGCGCTCATATGCATTTTCTTCATACGGATTTAAGTCATTTATAGTTATGGTTACTCTGTCACTAGTCAAGCCCATTAGATATTCAACTGGCACTTTGAAGAAGCTTACTAGCTTTTGCCAAATTTCTAAAAGATTAGGTATTCCATTTTCCAATCCCTTTTCAAAATTTTCTAAGATTTTAAAGTCAATGTTGGTTTTAGCCTGTACGTCATTAAGGGTTAAGCCTTTTTCCATACACAACTCTTTCAATCTATTCTTCATTTGCTACTTCCTCCGGTAAATTCTTAATGCAAGTTAGTAAATACCCCTGTGGATACTGTTCGCCATAGACAACTGTCTTCTCTGCCACTTCTTTTAGTGCTCTAGTATCCTTACCATGCACTGCTTTGACCATCTTCTTAATTTCCGTATCAGAAAATGTAATAAGTGGTCTTCTCCACTCTTCAGCACAATGGTTAAGATAAGTAATTAAGATTTCAATTGCATTTGCATCTCTCTCCCTCTCTTCTTTAGAGAGAGATTTATTAATTGATCTATTATGATGTTCTTTTAACTTGTTCTTTTTAGGTGAACGCTGTTTCACTACCCCCGTGAATTCCTGTTCACTACCCTGGTGAAATGGAGAACACCACCCTAGTGAAGCAGATTTCACTAGGGTATCTCCCGCTGATATTATTCTGCCCTTAATTGCTCCACTCTGTGGGTCTTTAATTATTTTTCTATTTATATATCCTTCTTTTTCAAGAAGATTGATGTAGTTAATAACAGTTTTTCTATCACAATGTAATCGTTTGGCTATAGTGCTGTTACTCATGAAAAATTCACCCGTAACATTTAACATAGATACAATTTCACCTAAGAGAATGATAGATTTTGGATATTTTAGCAATTTTTCATCTCTAGCAGCCGCAACTGGTATGTTTAAGAAAGCTTTCGATCCAGTAAATTCCATCTCTTATACCTAAAATAACTTTCCTTCTTTTGGAACAGCAGTCTCTATCTTCTTATCGGCAAAAGGATCTTTCTGAGATTGCTGAACTTTATCAACTGCAGCCTGTTTTTCCTTTTTCTTCTTCTCTTCCTTAGCTTTGACACTTTTCTTTGCTTCACTCTTCATAGATGATATCTCGCTGGCAAAATCCCACATATCCGTCATGCTCTTAACAGCTAGTTTAGTTACATTATTATTTTCTCGATCTAGTAGTTTACCCTTCGCTGCTAGATCACCTGCTAATCCTAGAGAGAATAGTTTAGATAAAGAAACCTGCTTTCCTTCATACGAAAGAGTTAATTTTTCTATTTCTGTTGGACTCATATACTGCGGTAATTCTTTGGCATCTGTATCTTCTTCAGACGCTATTCCGAAAATGCTACTAATTGAGTACCTTCTGCAATAAGTTAATGCTGATCCATATTGTTGAGCTTGTGGCTTAGTTATATCTAATAAATAACTACCAAAGTCGATAACTGCTCCCTTGCTATTAAAAATATAATTTTCTACACCAGTCTTTGCTGTCTCATTAACTGGTTGTTGAATATACGCTAAATCTAACTCTCCAATGGCTTTTTGAATTGCAGTTAAGACTGCATTCAAGTCAGCATATTTATATCCATAGCCATCCTTACTTTTTGAAGGTTGGTCAAGCGCTTGCTTAACTTCAACAAAACTTTTAAGAAGAGATAACTTTGCATCTAAGGATTGTTTAGCATCCATCCCTACAATCGTTTGAATATTCATCAATCCAATTGACTGAGGAGAAGCAATTGGATTTTTTGGTTCATTAAGTAATTCCATTATTTGCTGGTCCTTTCATCTTCACTTACTTCATAGTTAATTTGATTTCTTTTAATATATTCTGACAATCCAGCGATCTTATTGGTTTTATCAACAAACTTAAATTCAACACTTACAATTTCATTTCCTGCTGAATTACAATTAATTTGTTCTTTTTCAATATATCTAAGTAAATTAGTAATTTTTTGAAGTTTATCGGTAAACTTAAGGCCAACACTTGTTAAATTACTTACTACTTCGCCAGTCTGGGTATTAATGTATGTGTTACCGTGTTGCTCTAGCGCTTGTAATGCTTTCTGACGCTTTTTTTCTTGTTGTTTATCATTCTCAATTAGATTCTTATGGTCAACATCTATTTGAGTAAGCACTTCAGGCAGTGATTTATAATCAAGCATTTCTAAATACGGACCAGGAGTCATAGCAGGCTTATAGTCATTAATTCTATTAATAACTACTTGTCTAGCTTCTTTCTGTACTTTGGCTTTTTCAGCCTCTGACTTAAAGAAATCATTTGCTTCAGTTGTTATTTTCTTCCAAGAGCATCCTTTATTAAGCCAATGATGGTATTTATTATTCTTATCTCTTAAATCACCTAATAATTGGATTGAAACACCATACTTCAGTGCAGTATCACCCAGTCGTAGTTTTATTTCTTGAAATTTAGCTTCTTTTTCTTTATTTTCAAAGTGTTTAATTCCCTCACTGATGTCAGAAGAAACTGAATCAATTTTCTTTTCTAAAACAGAAACTTTCTTTCTAAAATCACTAGCTGGTTGAGTAATATCATTAAAAATAGAAATTCTTTTTTTGCTAAGAGATTTACGTAAATTATTAAGTTGGGTTCTTATTTCCCTATCTTTTTTATATGAGTCTTCGGTTACTACATAGTCTTTATAAGTATTTATTAACTTAGTAACTCTATCTTCTAATTCATCGTATCCAGGAAAATTAATCTCTGCTTTTTGATAGGAAATTGGTAAATCCTTATCTTCAAATTTTATTAGCTCTTTTGTCATCTTTTTGCTCCAATTTTTGTTAGAATAAAGTTAGTTGTTTTGTAGACTCATTGCTGAGGCAGTGAGTCTTTTCTTTTGCTCTTTCAAATGCTGCTTGATACTCATCTGGTCTTTGGTCGGTGGCAAGATAATTTATTGCATTTGAAGCAAGCACCAAGCGCTTATATAGCTCTGTCATTGTTCCACCTCCTAAATATTAGGGAACACAACGTTATACATAAGTAAGAAAGCTACTGCAATCACAGTGAATGTAGCACCTATGGTTATAATTTTCTAACGCCTTTCTATCTCTCATAACTCCTGTACCAAATACTTCTTCCCAATGCTTTTTCGATTGATCTTTTAGGAAGGCTTGCCAACGTTCTTCAATAATCATGGTATGCTGGCCGTCATATACAATTGCGTCTTTGTACGAAGACACTAAGCACTTCTTGCGTCTAGTATCGTAAGCGTATTTTGAATAATGGTACTTCTTACATAACTCTTCAACGGTTAGCCAAGTCTCTTTACTCACTTCAAATACCCCTGCTTTCTTAACTCTTTGATGCTTAGTAACTCACCATCACAAGCTCTTTCTACTAGGTTCTGACTTGCTGACATGTCTTTGTAGAACTTATCTTCAAAAAGAACTGGGATGTAGATAATGCCCAATTCGGTTAATACTGTTGCTTGGTCGTTTATCATACTTTCAGTAGATGGATTCCAAACACTGGTCGTCTTAATACCTAGCCAGCCTGTATCCACACCTTTGCCGGTTGCTTGATAATTGCCATCAATTAAAGACAGTTGCTGCAGTCTAGTGATGATTTCATGTTTACTTTTTCCAATATCACTTAAATATAAGTAACTAATATCTAGTGGTTGCATTTCTTATCTCCTCTTAATTCATCTAGGCTGACACCTAAAGCATCAGCAATCTTACACATGTTCTTAAAACTTGGTTCGTATCCTCTATATTTATAACTTCTAATAGTTTCATAATTAACGTTAGATTTTATAGCTAATTCTTTTAATGAAATTTTCTTATTACGAAGTAATTCATCTATATGTCGCCACCACATACTGTGTTTATCTCCTTAATTTTGTGGGTAATAGCCCACATATTGTGCTATAATTTATTAATGTAAAATGTTTAATCAAATAAATTCTGATTGTTAATGATTGGAGTTGATGCCTTTTGGGCGAATTTTTGATTAACACTGTGTCTATGTAAGCTAACGAATCACCGACTTTCTCACTGGCGGAGTCACTTTTTTCGTCTCCCAAGACGTTAAATGCGAGGTATAAGCTTTCTTCTACCTATTGAGGCTTTTGTATTGCTTTAAATGATTTAAGCTTTAGCTAGGGTTATAAGATTTTAGTAACTTATTCTAATTGCAGTGCTGGGCGACAATACCAGTAAAAAATTGGAGAATGGCTGCCAACATTTTGAGACTTTTAAAAATTTTGCGACCTAATTGAGTGGCAGCTCAATTAGGTCTTTTTATTTGTTTGAGTTAGTATATAAAGCAACTATAATTGCAACGACTAATGAAATAATCGCGAATACTGTTGCAAAATCGTCCATTATTTTTATCTCCTCTCAATCAATCAAGGTAAACGTTTAAAAACTAATTCTTTAGGAATAGGCTTAAGTCGAATTCTTAATCCTTTTGCTAACCCATAGTTTTCGTTAGTAATAATTGCTAATACTTGGGGATTGGCTTCATCAGTTTCGATGATTACTCTTGACCAGTTCTTCATAGGCTGATTATCTTCATCAGTTTTTAATTTCATTTTTCTTAAACTACTATGTTCCACTTGTTTCATGTTCTCTCCTTACTAAACGTCGAATGTGGTTACCATCACTTCTTGATAAATATCATCGAACTTCCCACGTAAAGCCTTATTGATGATATGTTTCTGCCCTTTTGGTGTTACAAATACTTGTGAATATGGGCGATCATCTCTTGTAAGCCTGTGGGTTATTCGAAAATATCCTCTTTTGACCTTGTCAGTCATTGGTAAATTCCAGGTACTTCTTTGGTGTGATAAATATTTAGCGTGTCTTAACAATTGAAATAGTTGGTTACGGCCGATTACAAAGCCATTTTGTGTTAAGATGTCAGCTAATTCAGCAATAGTAATTGCATGGTGGCTGTATCTAATAGCTTTAGCAAAAACTACATCGTCAGCATCTTTAGCAATCTTTTCAGCTTGTTTGGCATTAACGTCTTCAAGTTCCTTATTCTTATTTTCAAGTAGCTTGACACGACTGCTTGCAATGTTTAATGCACGCTGCATAATCATGTCTGGGTTATTCCAGTTCTTTTCAACTTGAATGAAATACTTGCGAACTTCTTTACCTCTTGATGTTTTCGACATCATGCAAATTTGTTTCGCTGTTTCAATTGTTAAAAGAACATCATCGTATTTTCGCACTGTTCCATTGCCACTTTTAACGAGGTAACTTTCAGGTGACCTCGTAAAATCTATACCCGCTATAAAACCTGCTACATTTTGAGAAATCCATTCAGAATACTTCTTTTTAGCTCCTAAAGTTTTATGCAAATCTCTAGCTGAAACAAGTTGCTGATCGTTTTGGACTTTTATATTAATTAGTTCGTTCATTTGTTCATCTCCTTAATGTTCACTATTGTGAACTTCTTTTGCAAAAAAAAGCGAAATTTGTTTCTTTTCGAAACCTAGTACACTTAAGATCTTGACAAATTCTTCCATACCAATGTCACGTTCTCCATTCTCCTTTCTCCAATAGGCATTCGTACTAATGCCTATTTTACGTGCCATTTGAGCTTGTGTAATTCCTCGTGCTACACGCTCACCTTTTAAACGTTGCAAATCAAACTTCATTATTCCACCTCAATTCGTTCACTTTGAAGAACAACTATATAATATTCTCATCGTATTCTTTTGTCAACAAAAAACATAAAAAAAGATAAAAAATGTATTTTTTTGTCAACAAATGGAGTATTATTGGTATTAAGAGATGAGGTGAAATAATGCGCAGTAGTGAAGAAATAATTGATTATTTAAATCAACTAAGAGAAGAGCAAGACGTATCAATTAGTGAATTAGCTAGACGCGTTGGAATGGCCAAATCAGGTGTGTCCAGATACTTCAATCACACAAGAGAATTTCCTATAAATAGAGCACCAGCTTTTGCAAAAGCACTACATATTAAAACCGAAGATTTATTAGGACTTGAACCTATTAATCAAAATAAGTCAAGAATGGTTCCTTTATTAGGAACTATAGCGATGGGAGCGCCAATTACTGCAGAACAAAATATAGAAAAATATATACCAGAATATATGATGGATAGATATGCAGATGACACTCTTTTTGCTCTTAGATGTCAAGGTGATAGCATGTACCCTCTTATACCTAATGGAGCAATTGCCATAATTAGACAACAAGCCGATGTAGAAGATGGAGAGGTAGCTGCAGTCTTGATTAATGGCGAGGCAACCCTTAAAAAAGTTCTTCATGTTGGTAAAACAGTAGTGCTAAGGCCAGCTAATCCTGATTATAAAGACATAATATTAGACAAAGATCATCCTGGGACTATCCTAGGCAAGATGATTAAATATGAAATGAATTTTGATTAAATATTAAGTATAGATATGAAACTATTTAGAAAGAAATCTTTCAGTAAATCTTTATCCGCCAGATTATCAGCAGCACCCAAACGAAAACTGAAAAAATCCTTGATTCCGGGCTATGGTCAAAAAGGTATGGGATGGTTACATCCTAGAAAGAAGCTTTACAACAAGGTTTATAATTCTACTACCATTGATCCAGTAAAGCTCTTTAAGTCAGCTCGTAAAAACTCCACCGTTAAAACTATTAGACGTGATGGTAGATATGTAGAAAAGGATGAGTTAGAACCAAGCGACTATCCGGGACACTTTAGCGTTTCAGCTACTATAGATGAAAGTACTGGCAAAATAACTAATAACGAAACCGGCCACCCTTGTTCTCCCCAAGAACAAATAGATAAAGCTAATAACTCATACAGTATTAGTATCTCACCGCACTGGCAATATGATTATGCTGATGAACTTAAGGATTACATTCAACCAAGATATAGATTAGGAATATTGCTTTATAAAATGGGTGAATGGGATAAAGCTGAAAAACAGTGGTTAAAACTGATCTATTTATATCCAAAAGCAGTAAAGAAACTAGGCGTCCTATACAGAAAAGAAAAGCGATATAAAGATGTAATGATGGTTAATTATCAAGCTGCTCTTTCTGGTACAATTCCTGCCTTTTATCCTAACGATACATTACCGACTTTTGAAAAAGCACAAGATGACTATGAAAAACATAAAAATAAAGATCAATCTAAGCTAGATATCAAGATTTTTGATTCTTTTAGAAAAAATTAATTGGAGGAAGTAAGATGGGATTCTTTGATAACTTAAGTAAAAAGATGGAAGAAAGATCTGAAA
>PPYF01016841.1_pt1 | contig 37324 bp, 60 predicted proteins | sample 1559871 | NCBI WGS metagenome assembly PPYF01 (sample SAMN08240021, study PRJNA423297) | Human gut metagenome, whole genome shotgun sequencing project.
GTAAAAGGATTGCAGGTAACGGGATAGTAAAAAACACCTCCACCCATTCCAGGGTCATTTGTAGATAATCCCCACTGTATAATTAGCCCTCCAAAAAGTGACCCGAAACATACATACCCATTAGTATCAATCAGATATTTTACACCGCTGGCATCCAGTACCCATTTCATCATTTTTCCAAACCAGCTATCGGTCTGTAGCGCGGAAATTGCGGAAATGGCTGTGGTGGCTGCCAGTTTCTGTACTAATCCATCCGCAAAATCCGTAATCTGAGAAACTTCTGTTTCGGGGTGAAGTGTATCGTAAGATTTTGTCGATTTATTCCAATGATGCAATATTGACTTTAAAACACTCATTTTAATTCTCCTTTAATTCTTTCGAAAATGGTAAATGTTCATATTGCTTGTTCTAAGCATCTTATTCCTCCACGATTTCCACCCACATTCCCCTTTCAGCCATGGATGCAGGTGCTTCTGATGTCTTGGTCACCATTAGAATATTTTCGTGAGCATCTTCAGCAGTATTATGGTTTGCTAATTCCACCTGATTGACCAGAGCATTCTGACTTACCACAACAGTGACATCACTATCATTTCCTATTCCAATTGAAATGTTAAAGGGATGCGGATCCATTACGATGTCCTGACTATCAATCCAGCCAGTATTGTTCCCTCCGTTTGTGTATGCGATAAGGACTTCTTCTCCATCGCCTACTTTTCCAAATACTCCGACTTCTTTAGCTCGGAATCCCTCTTTCAGTCCATCGTTTGTTAATGTGGCAGTAATCGTAAACTGTCCATTTCCATCATCAGTAATGGTGCCTACATCTACTCTCTTTTTTTCAGACACAAGAGCCGTAAGTTTTGCAATATCTCCATCGTAATCGCCGTTCCCGAATCCAACCTGTGTGAAAATCAAGCTTTTACTGTTTGTAATAGACTCCGCTATAGCGTTTCGGCCCGCTGCCGTAATAATTGTTCCCGGATATGCCATTTATTTTTTACCCCCCCCACTTTAATATTTGTTATTATGCTTTCCGGCATAACGTAACCACCGGTATAAATTCCGGATTCCTGTACATTAATATCTATAGATGTGTTTGCTGGAATATTTGTAGCAAAGCTCTCCCGGCAATACCCTTTAATATATTTTCTGGTCTCAATTTCTGTAAGATAATATAAGCCGTCCAACCATGAACGTACATTTTTAACCTGCCTGATTAAGTGTAAAAGTTTTGTTCTGGATTCTATGTCCATTGATTGACCATGGAGGACTATTCTAAAGTGATATGGTTTTCCGTCGTTATACTTCCAGTTTTCCTGTATTTCGGCTTGCAGGTAGATGCTCTTTACTATTTCTTCTACCATTCCCGGCGTACCTTTTCTACGATGCCAGGATATGGATTGCCTGATAAGCTCTTCTCGCTTTGATCTGACATAGTTGTCATCCCATGTATCCACGTGAAGCCACCAGGCAAGATGTTTTAATTGGTTATCAGTGAAATCTGATAGATTATCCCATAAGACAATATGTTCTATGGCCGAATTTACTCTTAACAGCTGTTCTGTAAAAGATTGTGCCAGTGCCTGAATCTGTTCATCTTCTGCGATACTTGATGGTGTGTCACGGAGAATATCTATGTCAGATAATGTTTTACTCATCTTCGTATCCTCCGTTATTTATGTTTGTTGTATTGCAAATAGCCAGTTCTACGCCATAGTTATCTTCCTTAGACCCATTTTTCACATGAGTAAATACCGGGCTGGAGACTTCTACTCGTTTAGCTCCGGCAGCTATAACCATCTGTACAAGTTTGGATGGATTAATATCCCTGCCGATTTTTCTCCGCTGCCACGTCTTATATTCCTCCACAGCCTCAGTTACTTTGTTCTTAATTGCATTAGCCAAACCTGCGTTTTCCGTGGTGATATAGTAGGTCAAATTAATGTCATAAGATACAGTATCTGGTGCTTTGACAAAAACATGGTCTGTAAGAGGTCTGATGTTTTTATCATTACAGATAGAATCTACTTCTCTTAAAACTTCATCACCCGGAAGCTCCCCATCAGTTAAAAGAGGATATATGTAAACGTCTCCCGGTGTTGGACTTATAACTGTTACTGCAGAAATATCCGAATTTGCTGTCTTTGCCCAATATTCATAGGCTCCTGTTGGCCCTGCACATGAAAAAGATTCCAGTGAATCTGAAGCTCTGTTTCTGAAATCATCATCCGCTTCCACATCTGAACCTCCAGACGAAACAGTTATATTAGAAACAGACGCAACATACGGCAATGGATCTACAAGGGTTGTAATTGTCCCAAGTGCATATCCATTAGCTTCTTTACCAGTATTTATACAAGTACATGTCCCACTCCCAGATAAGCTACCCGACGGTATAGTTAAATCATCATCCAGGGCAAAATAATTGGTATCTCCTGACGATACCCTTGTGCCTCTTGGAATTACTGTACCAGTTGCCATTTCAGCGGATAACGTAAACTGTTCTGTCACCTTAGCAGCCGAAGCCTGTAACCTTGTCGCTCCCATCATGGCTGCCACATTGTCCAGATTATTTCCAGTTGCATAAGAAAGTAAATTCTGTTTTCCGGTATAGTTGATTTTATTCATAAGAAGGATAATGGTATTGACTATGGTTAGAATGAAAAGCCGGACGGGGTCTCCTCTTGCAAGTTCCCGTCCGGTTATTCTTTCATACATTTTAATGACCTGACTTTCGATTATCGTTTTCTTCGCCGACACAAAATCAATATCCGGTAAATCAGACAGTTTCATATGCTCGCCTCCTTTATCCTCACTTTAATAATTGGTCTTATAATGGATGGATCACTGGCATCTGGTTTACACGAGATTTCTGTTACTTCTACCCTTGGTTCATAGGTATGGATAGCTGAAAATATACTGTTCTGCACTTCTGCCAGATTGTCTGGCGTTACTGGAGAATCAACAATATCTCCATCAACGCCAAAATCCCTGTCAAGAGGAACCGAAAACACATGTGTTCGCACAATTGTTCGTACATTCTGCATAATTTCTTCTATTTCACTAGAAGGATCAAAATTTATTCCCTTTTGTGATAAGTCCACCAGATAATCCATTTAAAATAAGCCTCCCGTCATGTCCTGAATTTTATCTTCTGCCGTTGCTATTTTATCTTGCACAGAATCTTTTATTTCTTCAATTTGTGAAGAGATATCCCTTGGAGAGGTTTTCGTTACTGTTGAATCGGTTTTGTATTCCTTTAGTTTTACTGAAACATTAGCTGACTGTACTCTCCCGCCCCTTGTCCAGAACTTAACATCTTCTGATAGAGATTCAATCATCCAGCTGTTATCTGAAAGTGGACGTCCTCCAATAATTACTGGAAATACCTTTCCTTTATCTCTCATCTCCCGAAGTTTTCGAAGTTCTGTAGCTGGATTTACTCCATTATCGGCACGAAGCTGAATATCAAGGTTAACTTCTTCAGGTTCCAATCCAGTAAATTCTATATCTGATTTCTGTCCAATCACATCATGGGAAGCAAGAGATACCTTTCCACTTCTGGAAAAATCCTGAAATGTTCTTACCCGCCTCCTGCTGACGGAGAATGTGACATCTCCCATTGTTCCTATTGTTGCCATATCAGCCTCCTGTGAAAACGTTACTGGATCCTACCGCTACACTTCCCCCACAGCTTACTGCATCTCCTATCCGTCCCGCTTTCTTGCCGTTAATGAATACAGATGCAGCCCCTGACGAAATATTTCCCGAATGAGTGGGATGTGTATCGCACCCATGAGGATTATAAGAATCTCCTACCCTTCCTGCCGGTATTCCATTTATCAGAACATTAGGAGATCCTTCGGCCAGGGAAACAGGTGGACAGCTATCATGCCCTGTATTGTTATCACCGACTCTTGTCTGTGCCGGCATAATCTCACCTCAATTAATTCTCACATTATTTCCCTGAAGAATTAAATCTCCGGAAGCATGAATAGTTATGGTCCCGTTATTCCATTCAATGTATGAACCATCACCAAAATCAATTCTTCGAATATTTGTTCCTGTCTTTACCGGAGCATCTTCTTCTGAGAAAAAAGAACTCACAATGAATCCTGAGTTACTTCCCTTTCCTCCTGAATTTTGTGGAAAAATGCAAAGGACCTGTTCTTTTATTTCAGGGATAAAGTAATCCTTGTGACGTTTGCTCCCACGATTCAGCAGCTTAAGTTCACCACTTACCATGTTGTCTTTATCAGGAAAAATAACTCTGGCCGTCATCTGCTTTATATTTACGGATGATACAAGCCCGATTCTGATTATGTTTTTTACTGTATTTTCCATTTCAGTATCCTTCCAGGCATCTGCGTACTTCTATAGAACATGTGTAACCTGATCTTCCTATGGAATGACTAACTCTGGTAATCAGATACTTTCCGTCAAACACCCCAAATCCGACAATGTTTATAGTAAGTCCAGCTGAGATTATCAGTTGACCACGCATCTTAAATGAGCCCTTTACTTCATCCACATTCTTTTTCCGTAGCTTATTCTTTGCCAGTTTTTCGGCTTCTGCCTGGTTCTTTACCTGTTGATTTATAACCAGAGTTTTTCCAATCGTTTTCCCTGGGGCCGTAAAGGTATAAGTCAGTTTTTCTTTGGAATCCTCATTCTGGTAGTTCACCTGGCATGCTTTATATACATCACGGATGGATGATGTGAAATTCCAGGAGGACGGGACATAAGAAGGAAGTAAATTTGATTCTTTTTCAACAGCCATTAATTCAGTAGATTTAACAATGTTTAATGCGGCATCAGCTTCTTCATATTTGATTTCATCGAAAATTACAATCTGCTTTTCACTGATTTTGAGTGCCAATGAATTGTCATCACAAAGCTTCTGTAGAAATTCCAAATCTGACTGTTCTGTTTGTTCGATACGGTCTTGTGTTTCAGGTTCTTCTGCCGTGTCCCAGAAGAGCTCAAGTCCAGCTTCTGTAGCAATATCTTCCGCTACCTTTTTGATGGTAACCTTCTCCCACGATCGGGACCGTTCAGTTCCCCTGAGAGTTGTATTATCTGGCACCGAAACTGACTTGATTCTAACTGTTGTTGGCATAGCAGAACATTCTAATTCATCAATTTCAAATGTTCCAAGCGAAACCGTTTGTGGCATATCAGTAGACCCGTTCCAATATCGTGTTTCAAGTACGGCATCCAAACTGGCTCCTTTTTCAGGAAACCAGTCTGAAAGCCACAGGTTTTCCCTGTCTTCCAGTGTCAGTTGCAAATCATCCGCTGCCCCTGATAACTCATCTGTATAATCAATGCCAATTAAGTAATTAGACAGGTCCTCTGAGATATCTTTCCCGTTGTATGCAATGTGAGGTATTATTCTCCTGGCAAGTCCAGTTTCTACCTTTTGAGGGAGAAGAATAGAATCTAAGAAACTCATTTCCTCACCTCTTCCATGGAGGAGCTATAACGGTTTTCTGAATAGATATATCTGGAATCAACACTTCAACACCGGCCGAAAAGATCACCACATCAGTAATTTCTGGATTAGCCTCTAACAGATTATTCATATAAGATTCATCTCCATATACTTTCTTTGCTATGCCATCCCACATATCTCCCTGAATTGTTCTGTATTTACGCAAAGCTGGTTCTCCTCTTCTGATTAGCCACACGGTTAAGCATGTCTTCAAAGTCTTTCATTTTAGCATCCATCAGAGCAGAAATATCTTCCGTTGATGTACCTCCGCCATTCACAACAATATGAGGTGCAAATGAAGCCTGGATAACGCTTCCCCCTAAAGGGTTACCCATAATGTCATTAGTCCTTGCAAGCAGCGAAATGTTTCTTCTTGTTGGTTCATGCGGGATGGCTGATTCTCCGGAGTCTTCTGCAAAGGTTGTCAGAAATGCCCCCTTGCCGTAAATCCCGCCTTCGGCATTTTGGGATACATTAGGTGCCCCCTTATCTTTTGAGAAATAATTTATTACTGCGTTAATTGGGTGTGACAATGTATTCGATAATGCTTTCCATTTGTTCATAACCCAGGTATAAATTTCTCCGAATTTGGCTTTGACTTTAGTAACAAATCCGTTGATAGCCGTAACCGCTCCGTTCCACATATACGATGCAAATGTGCTGATTTTTCCCCAATTGCTATATAACACATAACCAATAGCGATTAATGCCGCAACCCCTAAAATAACAGCCCCTATTGGATTGGCATCCATTGCTGCATTAAGCAGCCACTGTACACCAGTCCAGATTTTGGTTGCAATTCCGGCTTTCTTTATCCATGTTACAAAGGTCATGACTGTACCAACGGCTCCTGCGATTGTGCTAAATGCACCTACAGTCCAGACAAATATACCAAGTGCCGCCACAGTAAACCCAATGGCCTTTGTTAAGCCTTCATGACTCTGTGCAAAGCTTGCAATATATCCGGTCGCATTGCCTAACATTTCAAGCATAGGAGTCATTACTGGAATCAGTCCCTGCCCTATAGCGATTTTGGCCGCATCTAAACGATTCTTCATCAGTTGCATGGAGTTTGCAGTAGTTTTTGATTTTGCATCAAATTCTCCCTGCATACTTCCTGCATAAAAAGCAGAATTTGCAACTTTGTCGAAATTATCCTTAACGCCATCCAGATTAGACAACAGTGGAGCAATAGAACCTATAGACTCTTTACCAAACAACTGTGAAAGAACCGTTGCCTGATCTGCCTTATCCAGACGCTGAATAGCTTCAAGAACCTGAAGGATGGCTCCCCTGGCGTTAGTTTGCATCATGGTGGCCATATCTTCTGCATTAAGTCCCAGCTTTTCAAATGCTGCAGCCTGAGTTTTTGTTGCTCCCGAACCTGAGGATAAAGCAAGAATCATATTCTTTAATCCAGTAGCTGCCACTTCTGACTGAACACCTGCACTTATCATAGACGCGCCTAATGCCGCTATTTCACCAGAGGCTAATCCCCCAACTTCTCCCAGTGGTCCTACTCTGGTTACCACATCAGAAATCAATGGTGCACTGGCGGCCGTAGTATTCCCCAGATAGTTAATCTTATCCGCCAATTCAACCACCTGAGTCTGGCTCATTTTGAATGCTGTTCTCCACTTGGCCATCATGTCTCCTGCCTGGTCTGCTGTGATATCAAAGGCAACGCCCATTTTGGCTGCCGATTCAGCAAATGCTGTTAAATCTGTACGTGCAATTCCGGCTTGTCCCCCGGCTGCCACAATCTTGGCCAGGTCATCCGCTGCCATAGGAATGTTTTTTGACATATTCAAAATGTCATTTCCCATTTCTTTGAATTGTTCAGGCGTGTCAAAATTTACAACCTTTTTAACATCTGCCATAGAAGATTCAAACCGGACAGCATCCTGGGAAAGTTCTACAAATTCTCCGGCTATGCTTTTCCCAAGATTCATCATCTGGGGACCAATTGCCAGCATTGCAGAGCTTAACACGGCCCTGCTCAGTTTTCCCCCTTGATTTTTAGTGAAATCGGAAAAGTTTTCTATTCTTTTCTGCAGCGATTTAAACTTATCTTCTGCAAAAGCAAAACTTGAACCGAACCCGCTGCCTAGAGCGGCATTGATTTTAAAACCAAATTCAAATGTTTTCCCAGCCATAACCTCCCTCCTTTGCTATAATGATTATGGGTGATGAATCATGAAAAATAGTATTAAGTTATTCTTCAATCCTACGTATTTCGCATTAATGATACTGTACTCTGCATTTCTCCTTTGCATTGGTGTAGTTGGTGCCCTTTTTGGCTCAGTCATAGCTATTGTTTTTTATGCTTTTGGCTTCACTCAGGATATCCTTACATACATACTTTTCTGGGGATGCGGACTTGCCTTTATACTGCTTACCATCCATTGGATGAAACCGATTACCAGAAAAATAACTGGATTTATTGAGTCATATCGCCAATAATCTCTGCATAATCTAACATTTCAGAAATAGAAAGTGATAAGTAAAAATTAACTGGTGTAAATGTGGCCATTGCCATCTTTATTGCCAGTTTTTTTATTACCTTTGTGTTTTTCTCACTTCCTATTATCCCAGTAAAAAAGCGGCTGCCTGCCGTACAATGTTCTTAAAATCGGCTGCATTAATTCCCAGCAGATCATCAACCGTGCATCCAATAGCCTTAGCACAGATAATCGCCTGATATTTCATGGATGCCAATACGGACCCTTCGGCCACTCCCATAGCTCTGGCTTCTCTTTCCGCCTGAACTAAGTCGTTACCTGTCAGTTTTTCTAAATCCAGATGAATGACCTTTGTCTCTTTACCTTTAATTTTCATTGGCTTTTCTAATTTAATTTCAATATCCATGTTTGCTCCTTAACAATGGGCAAAGGGAAAAGGGGTTATTACCCTTTTTTGCTTGCCTTTTATTCTGTATCAATTCAAACCCAGTGCATCTCTTACATCAGCCAGGTAATCTGTTTCCCCAACCTTTGCAATGAAATTATATTTATCAATTTCAAGCTGTGTTTTCCCATCAATGTCCATCTTGATGTAGTTAACCTCAAGTGTGGTTTTAGTATCCGTTGTGGCCCCTACATCAAGTTTTCCGAGGTCATTGGATTTTGGAATGGCTCTAAGCACAATCTTGACAGGGAGGACCTTATACTTACTGGACCCAGAATCATAAAGTTGCATAGCTCCACGAAGGTCCAGATGTTTCCCCTCTGGAGATGCCAGGAAAATAATCGGTTTATCGATAGTTCTCCAATTCAGTTCTACTTCCATAGAAGCATAGTGTCCCTTAACCGGGCTATCTATTTCACCTGCAATTCCAGCACCCTTTACCGTTTCGGTCATATAATCAACCTTTGGCAATGTCACATCGGCAATGCCTATAAGGTCATTCCCATTTTCGTAAACTCTAAAATTGATAAGCTTTTCCGGTACATTCATTTACTTAGCCTCCTTATGCATTTTCAAACAATGTGGAGAAATAGTCCGGATCATATTCCAGTTCATCTTCAATTTCTCTGGCCGGTGTCGGTGGAGTGAAGTAAGTATGGAATTTAATCTTCCCGTCAATAAGACTTGTTGTCGGGTTTTCACTGGATTCAAATGTTACTCTGCCCCCAAGAATTGCCCCCTGCGCCACCAGTCCGTTAAGTCTGATGTTTTCCGAATCCACAATAGTCTGAATAAGGCGTTTGTTAATTGGCGCATCCACTCTGGACCAGTAGGTCTGAATAAAGGTCTGCCAGTGCCAGTTGAACATTCTCCGAATAGAAATGAATGCATCTTTAGGATCTGTATTACCTGGATAACATGCCGTTCTATTTCCCCAGAGCTTCCAGCCTCCGATAAAATTGAGCCCGGTCACAATTCCCTGACCATTAAGATAATTAGCCTGGTCATTAGACAGAATGATTTCTGTTCCATCCGTCAGGCATAAACCATCGGCCTGAAGTGATTCATTGGAAGGGCTCTTGTATGGGATATCATCATGTGCTGCATCTACCTGCCCGCAAACTCCTGCCATCTGGGTAGACAGATGATAAACCTTTTCTCCCAGTTTTACACATGGCCAGAATGCTACCTCATTTTCATTGGTGTAATTATTATCATTCTTCCATGCTGGTACATCTGTATATTTCATTACTGTGTCCGTTGGTACATCGATCAGTGCCAGTGCCTTAAAATGACTGTTAATATTTCCAGCCTTAGATGCCATAACCGCTGCTACTTCAGGATGCTGAGACCAGCCAGGAGCCAACACAAGACCAGGTACCATTCTGAACAATGAGAATACCTGGTCAAGTGTTTCAAGGCCTTTGGATGTTCCATCTGTAGAAATTCCGCCAATAATATCATCGGCCTTTACTTTAGAAGGGTCTAATGCTGTGTACGATACGGAAATAGTATCCAATGATTCCATTTCTCCACCGGAAAGTGCAGTAATGTTCAATACTTCCTTGTCATCGTAAGCAGCTTCATAATCTTCACCTGCTGTTAATGTCTTATCTCCGGAAGATACTACCAATGTTTCAATAAGGGCTGGATCTGTTACTTTGGCTACTCCATTAGTTACTGGAACTGCTGTATTCGAAACCACCTTTTTATGTGTTTCCGGGTCAAGTACGTTGACCAGTACTACAGGAGAAACATTAAACAATGCAAATTCACTGTAAATTGCTTCACACAGAGTGTAATTCTTCCAATCGTTACTATAGCCAAAAGCGGCCACTGCTTCGGCATAACTGTAACAGAGAACCGGGCGGTTTGCCTTTGCTCTGTCACTTGCCAGATGCACTGGTGCCGTACCATAAATAACAGGAAGCCCTGCTTCTGTTTCTACTGGTGGCAAAATGGATGTCGGAATTTCCGACATATATACACCATGTTTATAAGCCATTACTTAGCCTCCATTTCATGAAAATATTTATAAAGCGGTGTCCCCGGCTGTCTTATCTCTTTTTCTGCAGATACAAGAGAAGAAACCGGCACAAAAAGCCGCTTAAAAAAAGAATATGTTTTTGACTTCTCGATAAGATAATCAGGAATCCCATTTTCGAATATCTGATATCTTTTTACGCTGTGATCGCTGAGATTAGGTCCTACATAAATTAATTTTTCAGAAGTCGGTATCAAAATTAATTCCCTCCCATCCCGGCTGCCCTACAGAATACGTGGCGTTGATTGTACCCTGCCATTGCGGGAACGGCTGATTATTCGCAATAGTTCCGTTAATTGGTCCATTCAAAGTATTTCTTCCGTTAATAGTTCGCTTCCTTAGAAGCCCCTGACGAACATGTTCCATCATGTTATACAGAGTTCTCCAGCCATCCTGCATTCCATTGTCATACATTGAAAAACCTATTTCGACAGTGGCCTCTGAGAAGGGATTCTGGTCTGGATGGTCTTCCCATTTCGTGACAATGACATAAATAAATGATTCTTTTTCCGCCGCATTGTTCCTTATTGGCGGCCATCCAGGATAAACATTTATCCCATGAAAATCTGTCTTGTACTTAACGTCAAAATCTGAAACAATTTGACGAATATAATCAGCCAGATTATCCATCAGTTCAACCGTAGTCATTGCATCCCTCCCCTGAACTATTTCTGACCGCTAAATCGATACTTAATTTCGTGCAGAAATCTTTCATTCATGTATTCAGTAATTTCCGGAACTGCCATTTCAAGAACTTCCTCTTTCCCAACCATCTGCGGTACGGATGGGGCACCAGGCGTCTTTAATGGATACTTATTTTTTGATGTTCTCATCATTACTCCGCTGTATCCACTGGGCCAATCTTTCTTTATCATTCCGGGAACACGCTGCATCTTCGCACCTTTCCCCTGCCTTATGATTCTTACTCCTACAGGTCCACGTTTGTATGCTGTTGTCTGAAATGCACTAAGAGAGAGCTGTCTGCCTGTGGAGATTACGCTTCCGGATAAATTTCCTTCGTCAGCACGCTTTAATTCCAAAGAAGCCTTAATTGGTCCCGCCTTTGCCACATATCTAACTCTGGCATCAACCGAAAGGATTTTTCTCGCACGTGTCAAAGTACGATTAATCGCTGCACGAGAAGCTCGATTAACTTTTTTTGTGGAGAAAAGTCTAAGATCGCTTGCTATTCTCTTGCTTTTCTTATCTAATTCAATGGTAATCATCGGTCATTTGCCACCAGATCTATCGTAATCATTCCCATATCATTCTTTACTGATTCCACAAGGTAAAGGTGTTTATCCACTATAAATGTTTGTCCATATACCGGGACCTCGTTCAAATCTTTTTCCAGAACATGAACAATAAGATCCGAACCATAAAGCATAGGATAAGACGTATTCCCTGTAGATAATCCCTTTACCATGGAATCCGATTCCAGAATGCACTGGCACTTATTTCCATTTAAATTGTGGATTTCTGCAAATTCTTCTCCATTCAGAAACACGTCAAAGTTATCTTTTTCAACCTGTTCCTTAAATGAAATCATTTGACTTTGGCTCCCTTAATATCCGGTTCAGGGAGGCTCATCCCTTCAGTTTCCGGTTCTTCAATATCCACGGGTCTTGTTGTGGCATATTCTCTGGCTACTCCACTTTTTATCAGACTGGTACATTCTTCCTTAGTGGCAACCACCATATCCCCGTGCTTATAGAGCTTCCCCTTAATTGTTACATATCCATCGGTAACAAGAATTTTCATAGTTATTCCCCCTTTGTCTTAATGCATGCAAAATCATCTGCAAATTCCGGAGCGACAATACATCTGGAATACATGGTGAGCTTCAGTTCCTGAGAATCTCCATTTGCTGTGTAATAAGGTACATATGGAGCCAGATAGCTGTTGTAGCCGTCACCTGCTTCATTTAACAGAGTAACCGCAGCATGGAGCTGACGGCCTCTTCCTGGAATAGCAATTACCGCATCATCTTCACCGATAAATGGCTTAACTGTGCCATCGTCATCAAGATAAGTTTCTGCGTAGGTATAAACTTCCAGATTAAGTGCTGGAATCTTACCTACAAATGCAACCTGTGGAGAGATAATCTTAGGCTGGAAGTTGAACATAGTAAGATTCTGAGCATTGGGAATAGCCAGCCACTTCATAATCTGATCATTATCCATCATGTATCTTGCTACATTCTTACCTACAACCATGACAGTCGGAACCATTCCGGCATTTTCCTGAATCTTTTCACTCATAGCGTGAATATCATCATAAATTGTTGCGCCGGACTTATCCCAGGTAACGGAAGGAGTAAGCTTCTGGTCCCAGTTGTAGTCGATGGTATCTACCACCTGTTTCATTCCATCATCGGCATAACCCTTAACTACACACTTCCCGGTAGTCAGAATATCCGCTGCCATCTTATTCTTTCGATTAATAATCATTGCCTGAAGTTCTGCCAGATCTCGTGCCTGCTGTTCTGTGGCTCTCTGTTCTGGAGTCTTTGTGGAAATAATTCCTTCACCAAAACTTCTCTGTCTCAGAATTTCCGGGTCAAGAATTCGTGCCGGTCCCATAAGCGGAGCCTTGTAGAAGGAGCTCTGATAAGAATCTCTGGCTACGTTCATACCAGCAGCACCTCTTACAATCATCGGAGCCAGGCGACGTGTTCCCTTTCTGTAATCAATCTGGATTGTGGATGTTGGAGCCACTTCCGGGATAACCGGGAAAAAAGTATCAAGAAGCATGGAGGCCGGAGTTTTAAAACGTTCCACGGCCTGCATAAGTGCAACAGTATCGTTAAGAGAAATCATATGGTACCTCCTTATCCCTTAATGGATGTAAAAAGAATGCTGACAGCTCTAAGTTCTTCCTCATGTGCTTCTACGGTATCGCCATCAGCCACAATAACGGCTTCTCTGTTAAAGAGTCCCCGAGAATATACGGTAGCCACCGTATCATCCTTAGATGTTTCATTTGCCAGAATATAAGATGCCTTTTCTCCCTTTTTAGTAGCCGAAGCTACTCCATCGGTTACTGTTACAAGAGTTCCTCTCTTCATTTCGGTTCCAGCCGCAATTGTTACATTTTTAGTAAGCGGAACTACCGCATTACCGCCAAGAAGTGTATCTTCCTTCATGTCATAGCTTTCATACAATGCCATATTCGTTATCCTCTTTTCTTGTTAACTATGTCTACCACTTCATTTACGCCATTGTCTTTAACCTTTTTGTCAAATGCTGGTTTCGGTTTAACCTGTTCTGTTCCAGATTCCAGATTATCCATAACCAAAGCTCTGATTTCTTCTAATGTCTTATTCTTTGGTTCCACTTTCGATACCGCATCTATATACGGCTTTATTTCCTCAGAAGATGCCCCGTGTTCCGCTGCCACATCCAGAATCGCATTTACATATTCATTGTCTCCACGAAGGGCATTAATAGCTTTGATTCTTTCCTGTTCTGCCTTAACTACGACAGCATCGTGATTTTCTTTTGGCGTTTCCTTCTTAATTCCGAGAATATCTCGTATTTTAGAAATCAGATTTTTATCCTGTGTTTCCATTGTGTCAGGTTCCTTCCCATTAATCTTTGATATAATCTCATCCTGATGCATACGAATCATTGGCATTGCCAAATTGTTAATAACCAACTGATTCCGGTTATTAAGGCTTGCACTTACTGCAAAGTTATCCACCTTATCCACAAACCCCAGTTTCATGGCTTCCTCTGCAGACATCCATGTTTCGTTGTTCATCATTTCCCTAATCTCATCTTCACTGCATTTCCCTGATGTCTTCCCCTGATAAACACTAACAATGGTATCTGTTAATGCAGAGAGTTCATCCTTTGCTTTATCAATGTCATTGAAATCCATCCAACCTGCATAAAGCTGAGGATTGTGAATCATGAAAAGAGCATTTTCAGGCATAATTACACTTTTAGCTGCACATGCAATAATCGTGGCAGCACTGGCACATATTCCATCGATGTGACAATGTACTTCACCCGGATAAGCCCGAATCAAATTAAAAATGGCATGTGCCTGAAATACATCTCCACCTGGGGAATTGATTCGAATTGTTACATCCTTATTCCCCAATGCTTTGAGATCATTTGCAAAATCAGCAGCTGTCACCTGAGTTTCATCCCATCCCATTTCACCAATGGGACCGTAAATTATGATTTCAGCCCGTTCATCATCCACAGAATTTCTGATTTTCCAGAATTTATTCATCGCTCATCACCTCCTTCCTCTTTACCGGCAAGTACTTCCGGATTTCCCAAATTTAATCCCATGTTTTTGATAAGGGACTCTTCATAAGCAAGTTGTTCCAGATTTTCTTCCAGATTAGATCCTGTCATTTCCGCTGCCTCCCTTTCTCTGGTGGATAAACCATAAGTGACTCTCAGGGCACTGCCGTTAGCATCCTTTATTGGATCCAGAATACTCATGGTTGGTCCGAACCAGTCTGCTGAAAGCCATGCTTTTCTCTTCACCGGGTCCTCAAAAAATCCCGGTGCCTCAATTCTTCCCAGTGCTATGGCTTCTGTTATCCATGCCTCGTATATTGGCTGACAGAAATCCTTGGCAAACCAATGCCTTCTGGTCTTAAATTCATCCTGAGCCTGAAGGAGTGCTGCTCTCGATGCGGAATATGAAGAATTAAAATTCTTAAACAATACTTCATAGGGGATGTTAAGCGATGCGGCAATCCCTTTTTCCAGATGTGTCATGTAACTGTCATAGGCTGTCTGGCTGTTTGCGCTGTCTACTGTTTTCACATCAACCCCTTTTGGAAGCGAGTTAAGTGTCCCCGGTCCCAGATGGTATTCCATCGGATCAACTACGGTTTCCTGCACATCCTCTTCTCCGTAGGCTGATGGCAGAATATTTCCTATGTCATTATTTGCCGCTGTATTCACGAAAAATACAGAAAGGAAACTTCGGATTATTGCCGATGTAAGTTCTGCTGAACAATATCTTGAAATCTGCTTCAGATGTTCTATAACCGGAGCTAGATAAGGTACTCCTCTGTACTGTTCTGCTCTTGTGTCATGACAGATCTGCAGTACATTTGGCATCCCAGTCCTATTCCCGAATGCCTCAATGCGTGTCCAAGTAGCCATTCCCCCAATGTTGACCAAATCCCCTGGCACCTTATTCGCCACCCAAAATGCAGTAACAGCACCAGTTTTATCTATTTCCACCCCATTAATGATGTGATTTCCATTAGGGGCCAGCTGTTCAATCCCGTAGGATGAAACATTCGTTGTTAATGGTGTGCTGATAGGGTTACTTACTCTATTGGCTTCTATAAGCTGAATCCGGAGTGAATAAGGTGAATTGAAAGTTGGCACCTTTCTTCTGAACAGAGCGAAACTGTCTCCGTCTGTGAGATAAGTCGCATAGGCAATATTTTGCAAATCGTAAAATGTATTTCTACGATACAAGTCACAATCTGTGGAATCTGCCCAAAGGTTAAATTCTCTTGCAGTCTTTCTTGCCCAATCTCTGGCTTCCGCTGCTGAAATTCCAAGAAACTTATGAGGAAGTCGTGGAAACAATCTCAATCCCACGCCTATAGTCCTCATTACACTGGTAACAATAGCTGCTGAACCAATCGGAGTATTAATTGCCTGATCTGCGCTTCGATTTCTCAGAATGTTAAGATTTGCATCAATATCGCTTTTGGCCGATAACCGGAGAGGATGCCAGGCTTTCAGACTGTCTTTCTGTGTAGATGCCCCGCCTTCCGAATAACCGCTGTTTCTTGTTGGTGCATCCCGGATTCCTCTTACTTTTCTATTGCGCTTTCTTTTCGCCATAGTCCACCTCAATCTCTCAAAACAACCCGCCTGGTTGAACCGGCAGATACTGATTCATATCCTTCTATGGTTGCACCGCCGGCAATCAGACTGTCAATGGCATCCCTGATAGATGCCAGATTTGCCCTGGTAAGGGTTCTGTTCCCTATCGTGTAAGACTGTCCCATTAGTACGGCCCTTTCCGCTTCCAGATACATGGCCAGCCGTTCATCATTAATCCGTTTTGCCATCTTCCCTCCAAAATAAAAAGCAGCCTACGCTGCTTATCTGTTTACCATATGTTGGTTGTACTGAATTGTCTTTTATGTGCTTTTACCTTATGGACCTTTTGAGGCTTATGTTTCTTTGACGCATTTGTGGCGGCGTTTCCCATGTTTTTTAATTTCTCCCAATCTACATTCAGACTTTTCATACATGCCAGATTATAATTACGCAGGTCCACCGGTTCATTTCTTACCCCGGCAGTAGTTACCCAGATTTCATGAAATGCACCATGTCGTTTAACAATCTTTTTGTGTTCTGATATAAGCCCTTTAAAATACAGATCATCATAACCACGTCTATCTAAGGGCGGTTCCTCATCCTTTGGAAAATGGAAATACATCGGCCCCATGGTCTTAATTGCCAATCTGTTCATAATCTGCTGCTTACCATCATCTACCCCAAGGATGACCAATGGGGCAATGGTTCCTGCCGCTTTACCTATCTTGTAATTCAGTGGATATCCCGGACCACCTATCCCTTTAATGGCAAATCTTTGTTTGACAAAATTGGCTTCACAGTATTTATAAACATCGGAAGTGAAATGACCCCCTGAATCTATAAATGTTCTGAGAATTTTAAGTCCGCTGCCATCCTTAAAGTGATATACATGGTCCAATACCTGGTCTAATTCTCTCCACGTTGTTTTTCTGTTTGGAGCTCCAAGTACAATGCCCTTCTTTATCCCCCAGCACTCCTCATTCTCTCCCCATCCGCATACTTCATATTCCAGACGGTTATCCTGCGTATCAACCGCTGCCGTCAGGAGAAGTACACCTTCTGGAAGTTCTGCACCGTATTTTTCACGTCTGCGAAGGAAAATGTTTTCATCTTCAAAAGCTCCGGCCTGTCGATAAGATTCTCCGAAGCGAGTATTCTTCACTACCTTTTCACGCTCCGGGTCTCCTTTAGCTTCCAGCCATTCCCGCATAATCTCTTTCCATGTAATCCATGGAGAAGAAAATGCATTCAGGCTGAATGACCGGCACCCATTGGAAAGTGCATCCGGATTATGCATTACATATTTCTGTGATGCATTTTTCATCTGCCGTTCTGTAAATTCAAATCCACAATCAGGGCATCTCCATTTAACGCTCTTTACAACATACGTTTTCTTTCCTCGATGTCCTTTAGCGTGTTTAGCCTTTACATCCATATCCACATACATAAGTTTATGGTATTCTTTGCAGTTCGGACACTGATGCTGCCATTCCTCCTGTGTTCCTGCTGCATATTCTTCATCAATGCGGCTTGCACCTTCGTTGGTAGGTGTAGAGAATAGTCCCATAACCCGGTTCCAGAAGGTGGTCATTCGTTTGGCTGCCAAATCAACCGGGTCCCCTTCCGATCCGGCTGAATCCGGGAATCTGTCTACTTCATCACAGAGAAGAATTCGTATTGGTCTGGATGCCAGTCCCGCCGGACTGTTGGCCCCGCACATGATTAATCTTCCCCCTGGGAAAACTTTGTTCAATATCGTATTGTTGGCATCCCTTGATTTCACATCAAAGAAAATATCCCTTAATACTTTGGTATCCCGAATCATCGGAGCAATACGTGTTTTGGAAAAATCCTGTGCCATATCAATTGTTGGCTGCAGCATCATAATGGCACACGGGTCCAGATGCGCAAATCTTCCTATGACATTGTTCATAATGTCACTTTTCCCTATCTGACTGCACGATTTAACCACAACCCTATGAATACCAGGCTGAGTAAAAGCATCCATAATATCTTTCTGGTATGGGGCTCTGGAGGTTTTCCACCTGCCCGGTTCTGCAGAAGTGTTGGACAGCATCCGATAAGTATCCGCCCATTCACTTACTGATGTTTTTGGAAGTGGTCTCAACCCATTATGAGAGATATATTCCCACAATTCTTTAGCTGTCTTCATCTTCTTCCTCCTCTTCTACATCTTCATCAAAGAGATCAGGTGAATATTCGGACAGTTCCATTAGTTTATCTTCTATTTCATGAGTTAACAGTTTATAAATCTCATCCTTGCTTTTCCCCTCCATAATGGGAGCCATTTTGGAAGGGAGACCTAATAACTGTGTTCTGAGATTAGATAACATTTCTGTAAGAACATACTCAACAGTCTTTGCAGAATATGCCTTATGCTGCATTTGTGCCAGTTTAAGTTCTGCAATTTCTCTTTTGGCTTTTTCGTGTCTTGCACGTTCCTTGTCGAAATCCACCTGGCCTTCTTCGTCTCCATCCAGTTTCATCCGGCAATAGCTCTTAATTCCATCTACTAGAAGAATGGAATTAGTCTTATCTACAGGTAAAACCCCTTCCTGCACCAATTGTCCAATTCTTTGCCTTGAAATCTTAAGTGCCCTTGCCATTTCTGAATGAGTGGTCGTTAATTTATTTATATTCTTATTAACCTTCAAAAAACCACCTCCTCAAAATGCAAGCAAGTATCGAAAAATCTTAATATCTAAACCGTTTTTGGGGTCGCGAGTGCCGCAAAGGGTCATAAAATCACGGAAGAACCTATGATTTTTACCCTAAAAAAATGAAAAATAATCCATTAGAATGACTAATTTTTTGCTTTAATTCCTCATGATATAATTAATTGTTAGAAGTTTTATGGAGGAAATGAATTGTACATTGATGATAATGAATTAAAAAAGCATCTTTCTCTTCATACCCAAAGCATTGGACATTCAAAGAGAGATGCCATATTTAACGCTGCAAGTTCCTTTGGCTTTTTGTATACCGTCAAAACCGGCGGCAATCTTGGTAATCCAGTATTCCAGAAAATTATTGAAATAGCTTCACTTTTGTTATTTGTATACAGTCTCTGTATCTTATACAAGGCTTTCTTTAAAAACTATACCTACAAAGAATTATTCATGGAGATAAAATCAATGGATAAAATACGTCACAAACATTCGCTTATCGCCCTGCAAGATACTTTTCGTGAATACCCGGCTCGATTCCTTGTTTACTGGGATAACCGTTGGAATTGCGAATTACTTCCCAATTGCTTTACCCCTGATTCAGATGTGCTACTCAATGTAAAAAAGGATTTATCCAGCAAATTAAAGATACCTGTTCAGCAGATTGATTTGCATAAAGTCATTACAACTGTTTATTCTAAATTTTCTTATAGTGACAGAGTGGAAAAATACTATGAGCATACTTTATTCCAGGCCGTTATTAATGACATCCCTGATAACCTGCAGAACTCAACGTTTGAAATTGATGGTATTACATACCGCTGGATGACTATTCATGAAATGAAAGAAAATGAAAATATCATGAAGAAAAACGGAGATGTTATAGAACTTCTTGAGAAAAACATCCATCCCCTTATTTAATCTCACAGACCTATCAAAAAAGCACGTATCCATAATAGGATCGTGCTTCTAATTTTGTCCATGAAAAAAGAGCACCATTACTGACGCTCTTCTTTTTTTCGTCTATCTTCTTAGTATATAGTATAGCACATAGCCATATGGAAAACAATGGTTATTGCTTGTCAGGTTGTTTCCCATAGACTCTTTCCATCCTTTTCCGTGTTATTAATCATATCTTTCCGGACTGCCTGCACTCATCAGGACGGAATCTTGGTGAATATCCATGCTGGCCCATACATGCTGCTTTAATGGTTCCTAATGGCTTTCTCCATAATTCAGACGCTTCTTTAATCGTCATGACTTCTTTTAATGGTTCCATGATTAAGCCTCCATCCAAAATAGAATCCCAGTATTGTTCCAGTTATCAGTCCTTCAACAGCTAACATATTGAAGTTTAGAAAATACATGCTGGTTAGTGACAGCATTACCATTAATACGTCTAAAATCCATATCATACGATTTCCTCCTTATGATATAATAAAGACAGTTAAGGGGCTTTCGCCCCTTGCTGTCTGCCCTTTATTTAGCGTTTGTTTTTGTCGGACTTGCGCTTTATGAAGGGCTTTCGTTGTTCTAAGTAGTTATTCAGAACAACCGCTTTAGCATTAAAGCTATCTCAATTTTTACGTTGAGATAGCTCTTTTTTACTTTATGATTCTTTTAATTTTTGCCTCGGCAATAATTTCTTTCATATTCGTATGACTGGATAGATAAGCCAGAGCCTCTTTTTTGATTCGCTGTGGATATGAGATATCTTTATAACAGCATACAATTAGTGCAATATGTTTCCAGGAATCTCCTACGATATATCGTGCTCTGAGTATTGTTCTTGCGGTTTCGTTTGGATGTTTTCGTATCAATAATTCTCCTAATGATTCCCGGTCTAACAATTCTGTCAGTTTCTCTACCACATCTTCACGTGCTTCTTCCAGCTTTTCCAGCAATCTACTAATGTCAGAAATTCCTACCCCCTTTATCTCTCCGTTTAGTTTGGCAGCCGAAACACTCGTAATTTGTTTATCTATCTGATTCATACGTTCTTTCAAACATCTAACTTCCTGTCTTAATTCCAGCAAGCCTTCAAGAAACTCCTCTATGCTTTGATTGGCAACGCCATGAATCCATTCTGCCTTCCGGCTCATTATCGCATCCTCCCGTACCTGTTGCCTGTTTTGCGGTCTATGATAATCAGCTCTGACGCTAATCTGTATCCTGACATGCTGATAATCTTTCTTACAGTTGCTAAGACACGAAAGGCGGCCATACTCCTTTTCTGCTCCGCTGCCCTACGTGCCTCTTTCCGCCACTTCCCAAGCACCGCATCAAACGTTGGATCTCCATGTGCATGTACGTAATGTTTCATTCCATGTTTTGTCATACAACCTCCCTTATTCTTTATAGGATTGGTTAAATGTCTTTTCATTGTTCAACAAAGGAACTTCTTCTTTTTTCACGTTGTCGACATTGTATAGGCCGAGCTTGTATTGCGGATGGTCGTCTAGCCATTTATCAAAAGCTTTCTTGAGCAGGTCGTCTAGGTCGTTTATGTCTTGGCGCGGTACATCATTCAGCCAGTCGACAGCAGAGTCGTCATAGCACTCCCAGTTTGCGTCGATTATAGCGTTATTGATTATGCCTTCGGCTGGTCCGGTCACGTCCACGTGGTATGGAGTACAAGTCGCTGTATAAAAATGGTCAACCCCAAGGAACCGGGCTTCCATTTCTCCTGCTTCTCTGGCCGTCTCCCGGCTGATATACCCGTTATCCAATGTGCCAGTATCTACGAACCAGCAGAAATCCTCATTTTCCATCGTTGTTCTCTCCTTATCTGCCTGATTATCAAGTTAATGTAAATTTACTCAAACAATCCACTGTGTCATGTTCAGTCCCCACCTTCATTAAAACGTGATAGTTCCCATCTCATACTCTGGTTTTTGTGACTTTGCCCTAGGTCTTTCATCAGGTTCCTCAATCCCAAACTGGCTGAAGTTCCCCGGTTCTTTTTGTTCCTGATGTGTACTTAATGGCAGCGCAATAAGATTTGCCACTACTTCTGTCACATATCGTCTGGAGCCATCCGCTGCCTCATAGCTTCTGGTAGAATAACGTCCTTCGACAAATACTCTCGCTCCCTTTCTTAATTGATTCCCAACAGTCTCAGCCAACGTCCCCCAGGCCACGATATTAATAAAATCTGTTAACTCTTTTGTTTCCCCCTGAGCTGTGGTGTAAGAACGATTTACTGCAATACTGAAAGATGCTACTGCACGCCCCGTCTTGGTAGCTCGAATCTGTGGATCTCTTGCCAAAATTCCTAACACCTGTACGCTATTCATTACCTGTTCCTCCTCCCTACAAAAATCGATGTAAAAATACATCCGATAAAAGCCCCGGTAAAAATCCCCAAAATAAAATTAATCATTCCTATCATCTCCGCTGCCATTACTCAATTTGAAATCGCTCTTTTTGTAATATGACAATTGCCAGGCATGGTCTCCATGTGGATTAACTCTGTTAAGATAATTATCCCAGTTTGCTACTATTACTCTTCTGGCCTCATTTAATACCTGTTCTTGTAGCATCTCAATTTTTTCTTGTATTTGTCTTACTTTCTAAGATTCTTGTGGATAATCCAGTTTCCTTAAAGCTTTTGAAATATCATTCAGATCAAGAAAAGCATCCCCTGGCTCTCTTTTTGTTTCCCATAAAAGGAAATTAAAACATCCATCATCCAAAGTTTTGGCGTAATCTTTGCTTTTGTCATATGTGTGCAGTTTATATATCATTTTGTTTCTCCCTTTTGTAAATGTTTTCTGCAATTTGGACCGCCCTACGCCTTAACTCATGTGCTTTTTGATTTAACTTCTCTATCCTTTTCTGAGCTCCTGCATATCCAAGCTGTTCGCATATATGCCCCCTCTCCCATATAATGTCTTCATCTTCTGGCGTGACCTCGAAATCTTTTACATGAAGTTGCTTGTAACGATAGCAGTTAATCCAATACTTTAGTTCTTTTATTTTGTCCTGTTCTCGATATCTATTGGGCCAAAGCATATTAATCACCGGTACTCCCTATACCACCATGTCGTTCCCCTTTGGCAGCGGATGCATCATTGTCAGTAATTCCAAACTTCAGAAAAACACCCTGTGCAACTTTGTCACCGATTGATATATGCTGAATCCTGTCTCCGTAGTTATATAAAGCAATCACAATATTTCCTTCGTTATCCGGGTTATTGTAGTAGTCTGAATCTACAATGCCCACCGTGTTTGACAACATCATGTGCCTCTTTATCCCCATACTCGATCTGGGAAAAATCATGAGTACATCATCTGCTGCCATTTTGGCTTTGACGTGGGTTGTTATCATCCCCCACTGATGAGGTCCGATCGTGATGGATACAGGTGAATAAAAATCATACCCCGCTGCCTGTTCTGTACTTCTCTGCGGAAGTTTTGTATTTTCGGTTGCGTTTTTACATTTTTCGAATCGTCTCATAGCCTTTTACCCTGGTTTCCTTTCCTATCAAAATAATATCCGTACAAATGATGCTAAATGTTCCCATGTGAAGACCGAATACCATGCAGACAGTGAGAACAACATGACCACGATTATCCATCTGATCATGAATTTTCGGATATGTCTCTCATTAAGTGCATTTGCGGAAAATACAACTCCTGCTACCATGAGTGAAATTAGCAAGACTGTTCCAATAAAATTAAAAATTGCCCAAACCAGATTCATCATATTCATCCCATCCTTTAATTGTTACTTCGGCAAATCCATCGTTCTCATCCGTTCCGTCGTACCATTTTTCACTTGTGACCTGTACAATTTGTTTGTCATCCTCAAAGGCCAGACCATTGAGTCCGTCAAGTATCGCTTTAATGACGTTATCTATGTCCGGTTTCACAAGTGGGCGCAAAATTCCCTTCTGCGCTAGCATTCTTTTCTTTTTAGACATGTTTTTTGGACGTACGTAATACAAGACGATGTCTATCGCTAATGCCTTGTCTCCCGCAAACATTTGATTCCTGTATTTTGTCCAATAGGCCATTTTTATTTTTCGTTCATAGTCGGTGGTTTTATCCGGAGTCCAGCAATGCCCGTTCCTATTAACTCTTGGTCTGGCTTTCCCAATCGGTCTTCCTGGTATGATAAAACTTACTTCTTTCATATTCTCACCCCCTCACTCTTGTCACTCATCAAGAACCTGTTTCCAGTCCGTGAAATTTTCTACCCTGATATATCTTGCAAACTGATACCGATACCCCTCATCGGTGTAGCCATTAATAAGTTCTGTCCTCACATAGCCTTTTGGAGACTTTGGTTCTTCTTTCCAGTTCCGTGATTGTATAGTTCGATAGTGTATTTTTGGCTGAATAAGGTTCTTGGACCCAACCCATCTCAGTTTTTGTTTACCTTCCCTGACGTTTCTCTGTGATTCTTTGATAAAATAGCTTGCCAGGCGTTTGGCATCATCGAAATTTCCATCGTAATACTGAAAGGCGAAATGACTTATAAGCCCTAACCCCCATACGTTGTTTATTTCTGCTCTTGTTATCCCGGCATTAATCAGAAGGTGATGATGGATACGCTTTCCACGGTATTCCGTGGTATAGATGTAACGGAGTTCCTTGCCTTGTTTTTTGTATCTGCGCTTTAATCTTCTGATAAAGTTCGTAATGTTCTTTTTCGCCTGCTCATAAGTGGGTTCATCTTTGTACGTGAGAGTTACATAGAGATCATCCCGATTAAAATTGCAAAAGATTGTCCGGTATAATTTTTTCTCCGCTCTTTTCAGATTCCATTCCTGTGTTTTTTCTGTGGAAGGTCTATAGTTTGGCAGCCGTTCTTTTCTTCCGCCCAATCTACAGGTGTGATACTTCCGTCTTTCTATGATTCCTTTAGCCTGGAATATTTCTTCACGATATGCCATAATCTATCCCCTGTAGTGGTTGAAAGAATAAATGAATTATCAAGTGCTGAAAGGGGTCCCAACCCCTTTATTTTTTCTTTTATATATGCGTCATGAGTAATTTTTTACTCCCATCACTCATAAGCCTTTATGGCTGCGTTATAAGCCTGACCTTCAATGAAAACCCGGATGCAGGTTTTACTCTGATTTCCTACGACTGTAACAATCACGGTATATCCAGTATCAGAAGAGTATCCATCTCCGTTAAATAACAACACTCTATTGGATGGCATCCATGGCATTGGAATTTTTTTGTATATCATCAGAGTTCCAATTACCATGTCTTCTTCTTTGTCATATAGTGTTACTGCTGCATAAAACTTCTTTCTCATAAAGTTCTCCTGTTTAGTTCTGCTAAAACACATAAAAAGAAACGTGGATAAATTTCTTTATGGCTCCGAATCTTACCCACGTTTCCTCCTTTTATAGTTACTCAGTGAATCCGGCGGGATGTACGCCCCTCCGATTTGACAACCGCGTCTGTCGAAAAACCAACCACGGCTGCAATCTCTGTGACATGGAACCAATTTCCCCTTAACTTTTGTCCACATAAGGGCCCGACGGCTTAAGGTTTTCCCACAGAAATGGCATCTGTATCTTTTATCGTGTATTACCATCAATGAACGGCTTTCACGTGTACAATGACAATTTGTCCAGGCTGCAGTTCCGTGGGATTCGTAATGTGATTTTCTCTAATTGTGTTCCACACTAATTCCGGCAAATTATCCCGTTCCGTGGAAATCCGCTTGCAAATACTCCACACAGAATCCCCCGCCTGTGCCTCGGCTCGATACTCAATTACTGGTTCCGTGTCACTTTTTACCAGGCAGGCCATACCGCTGCCAATCACGGCCGTAAGTGCCATGCAGAGTATTCCTATTTTTACTGCGCCTATTTTCCTTCTACGCATATTTCCTTTTCCCCCTTTTGAGTTACTACTGCTATACTGATAAATGAAAGGAAAGTGATTATCATCGCAACCATAGAAGATCAAATCAACAAGATAAATAATTTTATTCAATCCGTACCAAATAACTCATTTGCTCAAAGCCTACTAAAGCAGGAGATGAAGGATAAATTTCATAAGCAATTATCCGCTTATAATAAAGAGAGACATAATCTTTCGCAAAAGGAATTAGATTCCCTAATTTGGGCAATTGCTTCTGGGAAAAATACTTATAAAGAATTACAAACCATTGTCCCCGCCTTAAACTCTCCCACAATGAGTTACTACCTTTTGGATGACCCACAAGCAGGGCCTAACCAGTTCACTGTTTTTTCAGCGGAGTCCCGCTCAACTTACTTTCAATTTCAGAAACTCCCTGATGATTTCTTCTATCTGTATGAATTCAAGCCTGAAGATAAATTCATTCTGAATATCCCAGGTGAAAACAGATTATATGAACTTCAAAAAGAACGAGAAACTTTATTGCTTGCCCAAAAGAGTGCATCTAGTGCTGACAGCGCTGTTTTATGGGCTAGGATTTCTGTTTTCGTATCTATCATTCTTTTTATATTAGGAATAATAATTAATCACTGATTTCCATAGTTGTTGAGTCATGCCACGGCATGACTCTTTTTTAACTATATTTCCTAATCAGTCAACTTCATCTGTTGCAATATTGATTATCTTTTCGAGTATTCCATGCATTGCAGATATGGAAATATTGTCAATGACCATCAAATTCAACAGGAAGTTAATCAGCACTTCTTCTTTTGACTGGTCTTTCACCCGGCAGATAACATCCAGCGCCTGGCGTGCCACGTTATACAGAAAAGTAGAGTTGTGTTCTGTACATCCGGCTACCTCAATATTTCTTGTTCCCTCCTGATGTACCACAGCAAATACGTCATCATATTCCTTTTTCAGTTCCTGGCTTACCTGTTCTAACTTCATCGGTTCCCCTCCCGTACTTCTTTCACATGGACAATAACCACCTGTCCTGGCTGGAGTTCTGTTGGATCCTGTATGTGGTTTTCTTCGATTGTCCGCCAGACCACTGCCGGCAGATTATCCTTGTTCGTTACAATCCGCTTGCAGATGCTCCAGACGGTATCGCCTGATTGAGCCTCTGCCCGGTATTCAATCATTGGTTCTTCATGATTCTGCATCAGGCTAGCTTTACCGCTGCCTATAACTGCAGTCAGTGCCAGGCAGAGCAATCCGATTTTTAGTGTATTTCTTTTCTTCCTATGCACGGTTTTTTACCCTTCCTTCTGCTTCTTCCAACACTTCGTACAGGTCTTCCCCCTCATGTTTTTTCAGGAAGTCGTTCAATGCGAATTTTCTTACCCTTCGATTCTTCCTGAATCTCAGACAGGGCAAAAGCCCCGCCTTTATTAACCTGCCGATGAAAATATCAGAAGTCCTGAGTCGTTCTGATGCTTCCTTAAGGCTTAGCAGCCTGTCTCCATCGTCTGGAAATACGAATTCTGCTTTCATGGTTGGTCTCCTTTCTTTTTTCCTTTTTAACTTCCTGCTTTCCCCTGCTATAATGTTGCTTGGGCTGCATATCTTTGTAATTGGTCCCTCGCCACGTCTTCACGTGGCTCTTTTTTTATTCCGTTCATCTGTTATTTCTCCTTGATTCCCTTCAGTTTGTTGGTGTAATGTATACTTGACGTTTAGTCTAAAAAAAGATAACTGATTGACTTATCTAAAGCTTTTGATAATGCCTTCATTGTGCTTATTTTTAAGTTTTTCACTTCCCCATTTTCTATTGCTGATATCGTAGCTCTAGATATTCCTGACATTTTTTCTAAATCTTTCTGTGTCATTGATTTTTCCAGTCTTGAATTTTTTATCTTTTTCCCATCCATAAAAACGCCTCCCCTTGTGTAATGTTTACTTGACATTTATATGATAGTTTATTTCTTTTGCTATGTCAAGCAAACTTTACACTTGGCAATAATTAATGTAAAATGAAGTTGACATGTATTGATAAAAGAAAGTGGTGATACAAATGAAACTGTCACAAATAATTAAAGATTTTAGACATGAACACAAAATGTCTCTAGATGAACTGGGGAAACGCTCTGGACGTAGCCGGCAATATTTGTCAATGCTTGAAAATGAGCGTAATACCAATGGTGGCAAGCCTATAGTTCCATCAATTGAAACACTAGCTGGACTTGCAAATGGCATGAACATGACACTGGAAACCCTTATTAACTTAATGGATGATGATAGTGTAGTATCACTGGTTACGCGTGTCGATGTTAGCGAGAAAGAGTTGTCTTTGTTAAAAAAATACCGACGTCTGGATGACTTCGGGAAGGCTACGGTAGATGCGGTTATCGATGTACAGCTAAAACGGTTACATGAGTAAAGCCACGAGGTGACCATTGTGGATAATAAAGAAATCGGGTTACGCATTATGTCTGCGCGCGAGGAAGCTCATTTAACCAAAAAAGACCTTGCTAAGAAAATTCATGTCGCAGATTCAACAATTATGCGATATGAAAAAGGGCAAATTAATAAGATTAAAATGCCTATTATTGAAGCTATTGCCAATGCTTTAGCTGTTAATCCACTCTGGTTGTTAGGCAAATCTGATGTGCAATCAATAAACTCTTTTATTAGTTCTATTGAACCAACTAATTTATCCCTTTCAGAAAAAGAAAAAGATCTGTTAAGAAAATACCGCGCGCTTAGCTCTTCTGGCCAGGCCACGGTAGATGCTGTTGTTAATGTCCAATATGAAATTTTAAATATAGAGAAAAATACAAAGGCTAACTCTTAACCTACTTTTTATCTATTAGTTTTTATTTTGGGAGGTGGCTATACATGACAATCGGGGAATATATTCACCAGAAAAGGATTTCGGCCGGATTGTCAGCAGAAGAACTGGGTACAAAAATTGGAAAAAATCGTGCCACTATATACCGGTACGAAAATAATTCCATTGGCTCTTTGCCCAGTGATGTTTTAATTCCACTGGCTAACGCCTTATCTATTTCCCCTATGGATTTAATCCAGTTAAACCAAACTGTTCCGCCCAAAACCTCAAGTGGAATTCAACTAGGACAGCGAATAAAAGAATCCAGATTGAGTCAAAAAATGACTTTGAAAACTTTAGGTCACATAATCGGATTGAGTGAATCTACCACCAAACGCTATGAAGACGGACAGATAAAATCAGTTAGTATTGATGTTATTAAATGTTTCGCAGTAGCTTTAGAAGTTGCCCCAGCATATCTTATGGGATGGGAACCTGAATCTTTGTCAAATGATGAATCCCAATTAATAAAAAAATATCGACGTCTGGACGATGTCGGTAAAGATACAGTTAATGCCGTTATTGATGTTCAATTGAAAAGACTAGATGAATAATGTTTTTTAGCAGGAGGTAATGTTTGTTAAAAAATCTTTTGAAGTAGCTGGTAGTAAAGGTAATTTATATAATGTTACTTTTTCCGATGATTCAGGATGTTTAAGAGCAACCTGCACATGTCGTGCCGGCACTTTTCATCAAATTTGTAAACATGTACTTTCTCTGATCAACAGCAATGCGGAAGTTAATAACATGTTGTCAGATGAACAGCGGCCTCTTCTCAACAAATATCTTGATGCCCAAAAGCAATCCGATGAGCTTAAGACCCTTGTTAAGTCTGCAAAATCGGATCTCGCTTCAAGCATTCTCGATGATAGCAATAAAGATTAAAACACTTGAATGATTACTCTGAACCTCAAGTCTTATTTGGAAAGGAGACCCCCTTTGTTTTCTAAAATTCTAAAATTCTTACAAAAATTATCCAAAGAGCAGATTTCACAGGAAGTACAGCCTGAAAAATCAACAGCACAAATAAATAATCAGGCTGAAACAGTTCCATTCCCTTATAAAATGGATCCGCAAAATCATGCCCCGTCCTATAAAGAAGATTTTGAAACTCATTATGTTGCTGCCTTTGCTGATGACTTTGACTACCGCTATGAACGTAAACTTGATTCTTTTAGCGATAAGGTTGATTCACTGATTGAAAAGGCCACTTCCAGAGATGAACACCCCGATAAGATGTTGGCTCGTTTTGATAAAGCTCTCGAATATGTCCATCAGGAAATGCTTCCATTCTTTGAAAGCAAAATAGAATACTATGGTAAAGGTATTCTTTCCGAATATCATGAATACGAAGAGAGAATAAAACAAGAAAAGGAATATTTCCTGGCTTCTGATTATCAGGATTTTTTGCAAGATTATCAGGAAGAAATGGCTATTAAGAAGAGAATTGCCAGCATAAGCAGAACAATTGTGTCCATTTTAAAAAAGACCTCCCCTGTTAAGCGGGCAGATCTATATCACAAATTCAGCCAGGATGAAAAGTCCATGGTCAGAAAAGCACTTAATAAGTTAACTGATAAAGGAAAGATTGAAATAGGCCGGCCCAATGGCAAAACAAGGGGGCCACTTTATGTTTCGCTTTTACCCAAATAAACGATTTTGTAAATTTAGCTGAGCAAGTACACGCTATCATCCCATCATATATTTTTAGATAACATTAGATGACATTAAATAACATTTAACTTTATTTTGATTTGACATCAAGGTTTAAAAATGATAATCTACATACAGATTGAACCGTGGCGTATTGCACAAAGCGGGCCGAAAAAAAACCTTGATGCATTTATGTGTCAAGGTTTTTTTCTTGCTTATGGAGATTTTTATGAGTTTAAAAGCTACAACCATTGATGAACAACTTCAAATTTTAGCCAGGCGAAACGTAAAATTGGATGAACATTCGCATATTATTTTATTCCAATATGGCTACTATAATTTAGTAAACGGTTATAAAGATCCATTTATAGATCCCGTACTAACTCAAAAAAAAGGAGAAGATTTTTATAAAGACGGGACTACATTAAATAATCTGGCAGAGTTATATATATTTGACGCTGCTTTACGAAGAAATATTTTGTCCTGTATTACAATTATTGAAACTTACATGAAATCTGCTATTTCCAATTTCTTTTCATTGAAGTATGGGACCAATCACTGGACCTATCTGACCCCAGCTTGCTTCACTAAAAATTCCCAAAAGACTGAAAAGATTAATATGCTGATTCATAAAATAACCAAGTCGATTGAATATTTCTCAGTCTATAAACCGCATCCCTCTATAAGCCATTTTTCAAAGCGTTACAATCAAATACCACTCTGGTCATTAAATACTATCCTGTCATTTGGGAAGATGGCTAACTTTTATGACTTATTAGAAGATGATTTAAAGAAACGAATAGCCAAATCTATAAATCCTCGTTTGACTCCTACTATCCTCTCTTCTATTCTGTATTATCTTACAGATATCCGAAATAAATGTGCCCACAATAACAGACTTTACATTCATAAAATTGACCAGAGGGCAACCAGAGTTTCTGTGATTCCTCAACTATCTATTCATAAAATTTTAAATATTCGTAAAATCTCAGGCAATGGTTCATATGAACATGGTCAAGATGATATTCTTGCTGCATTAATCGGAATGATATTTTTCTTCGGGAAATCTCATGTCTATGGATTAAACTATGATGGGATAGACCAATCACTAAGTGCACTCTCAAATGATGTTTCTCCGGATGTAGAAAAGTTTGTGAGAGATGTGACAGGATTGCATCATGAATATCTGGTGAAATTAAAAGATATTAATTTATTGAGTGATAAATAAAAGATATCAGCCTCCCACCAAGCAAGTGAATAGGCTGATATCTTTATAAAAGTGCAAGCATAACCCCTTATGCTTACCCTTTCATTATAACACGAAAGGAGAAAACTATGGCTTATATACGTAAACACAAACTATCAAACGGCAAAATGAGCAAGAATTATTATTTTACCGTATCATATGTTGATGAAAACGGAAAAAATTGTAAAGTCGAACGGGTAGGCACGGATTCACTGACAGAAACTAAACGACTGGCGCGCCTTGCACAGTCTAAGCTTGACCAGGCATCCGTGGTAGCTTCCACTATGAAGTACAGTAATTTTCTTAAAGTGTGGGATAACGATGTACTGAACACCAATCACATGAAAGAAAACACTATAAAGCAATACCGCTCTATCGTTGTAAATCATATCATTCCAGGCATTGGCAACCGCAAGCTGAATAAACTGACTCCACGCATTATCCAGTCTTTTATAAACGCCAAAAAGGCAGACGGCTGTGCTAAATCTACGGTTAATTCCATTCTTTCCGTTATAAAAAAGTCTCTAGAATATGCTGTAGTCTACTGCGGTTATCTGTCATCCAATCCCGCTGCCGATGTCCACCTTCCACGTTATATACAGGCTCCAAAACAGATTGACCCATTCACTCCTGAAGAAATTGAACAGATTTTTGTACATTTTAAGGATGCAAAGATTTATTCAGCTATCCTGCTTTCCTATCATACAGGATTACGGCTTGGTGAATGCTGTGCCCTGGCATGGTCTGATGTAGACATTGATAACCACACTATTTCAGTTTCAAAAACTGTTGTCGGCACATCGGTGCAACCGCTGCCCAAAAGTAAATCATCCTGCCGTACCATAACCTTTGGTATCAAGCTATATCATATTCTGGAAAATATAAAACTGGATCAGATGAAGAATCGGATGAAGTTCGGAAAGTTCTATAGTAACTCCGGTCTGGTCTGTACTGCAGAATCAGGCCAGATGCTTTTACCTAATGATTTTCGCTACTTTAATATGTGGTGTAAAGATAAATTAGGTCATGGCTCATTCCACGTACTACGTCATACCTTCGCTACCAATCTGTTAGAAGCTGGCGCCAGTCTGGAAATGGTTTCCAAAACTTTGGGGCATGCATCACTCAATCTCACGGCGTCCACCTATTCCCATATTCTTGACAGCAGAAGAAATCAACTGGCTTCCCTCATGGATGAAGCACTGTAAAAACGAAAAAAAGGGCTAGCAGCGTTTGTACTGTTAGCCCTTTAAAATTCCTAAAGATAACAAGTTTTTCGGAATAAAATTCGGAATCATCCCGTTCTATATAGATTTTATCTGTGTTTTGTTCATGATTTAATGTTATCGGAAGTAATCATATTTCGCCCTATTAACGTTTCTCACAATATCCTAGAATGCCTGATTCTATCGAGTATTATACCACATTTTTCCTAAATAAAATGCAGTAACGATTCGTAGCGTTTTTTGTAGTTTTTAACGTATTAGGACGGCAAATGGACGGCAAAATTATCGCCGAATTTTGCTGTATTTATCGATGATTTCTGAGCGTCTTGAATTGCAAATTATTTAAGTAAGCTGGCCACTGACAATGCAAACCCAAAAGCATAAGCATCCCGTTGACGGCGCATGACTACCTGTTTATGTTCCATTGCTTGGATTTGCACTTTCAACGTCTCTAATGATGCTTTCGATTTTTCCAGCTCGTTCCTGCATTCTGTCAGTGATGACGATTAGAATCCTTGACGTTTTTAAGCATTTCTGCTACACTGACTGCAAAGAGTTCACCATTCGCTCCTAGGCGGCTTCGGGCCGTTTTTAGGAATGGTGAACTCTTTTTTTGTATGATTAAATCATATAAATTAATTTCAATTGGGTTATATCCCTTGGAGTCATTCCATTCTTCGCCTACAATACGTGCTATATAAAATTTGTTTTGGACTTTAATTGGCAGATAAAAATTATGATATTTAAAAACACCTTCCCCTGTATATTCTTCCACTTTCTGAAAGTACTTTTCTTTTCCTTTATTCAGGAGATAATAATTTAAATGCCCATCCACAACATAGGGAATCCCTGACAGGTCCTTGACATTCCCCCAGAAATTCCAGTAAAGTGTAGTTAATAGGTGATTTTTCACCTAAACAGCTCGATTTCAGGTTGGCATAATCTGGTCGAGCGGTTTTAATTTTGCGATCAAATATTTCATACTGCGTAGCAGGAGTTCTATTAAATAAAATGTCACTTTCAAACACTTCTGCAGTTATCAGTGCCGTATATGGATTATGTTTGTAAATCACCGAAACAATGAAGCGCATCAGTCAAAATTCTTATTTCATGTTCTCCATAAAATCTGTGTTGAGCAGCACTCTTCTGATAATATCCAATGATTTATCGTTCAGAATAGTTGCTGACGAAAAGAGCCTCCGTTGATGGAGGTTCTTTTTTTCAGTTGTTTTAATTCTTCTACCGTACATTTGTTTTAATTCTTCTACCGTACATTCTATTTTCATCGGTTCCTCCAATACAAAAGCACCCACGTTTGTGAGTGCTTTACGCATTATAACATTCTCTTTCTTTTTCTTTTTCCGTGAGCGAATTCCAGCTTCCGTGAGCGAATTCCAGCGTTTTATTTCCGCTTCAATAGCTTTATCGCGTTCCTCTCTGCTCATCTTCAAATATTTATTGATACTTTCCCAATCAAGATTATCATCTTCACAACATCGAGTCAGCTTTTTCTTTTTTTCTGTATTTCGCTGTTTCTCCACTTAAATCACTTCCTTAATATATATCTTATAAGACCGCGACAACTTAGCCAGTGCCCTGATTTGTGCTTTTTCTTCATTATATCCATCCCCTAAGTAATTAGCAATATACAAGGAATACAGCCTTTGCGGCACGTCCTGCTGAGACTTATAAATATACACTTTGCCGTTATGGCACGCTATAACCCCCAATACGTAGTTGTACCTTCTGCACGTGTTTAATGCGATACTTATCGGCATGCTTCCGGGGTGTGTATGTAATGTTATCAAATTTCCCATTTGATCCTTTACCAACTTATTGATTCCTTTATTGTATACAATTTTTCTTCTATAGTTGAATCCAATATCTTGCCTACCACCTTGCCGGTAGTTTTATCTCCCCAGAACATGTCCTCGTAACGAGTACCACTCCTGTGAATCAAAACTTGTTTAGCCGCATAATATAACGTTTTGTTTACATCTGGATTATCGGTTATTTTATCAAATTTTATCCTGTATTCCCCGGAGTTTATATACGCATGGTTTATAGCAGTTTCTTTATTCCTACCATATCGCTGTTCTTCTTTTTCCAGCCTGTCGTTGAGTACATATGAATCTAGCTCACTTGCATACACCTTTTCATAATGCCATAAGCAGTGTGGGTGTGCCGAAAGTTCTGGAGCCTTATCCTTCGGGAATATTCCGGGCCCCAGTCCATAAGCATCCACCTTAGCATATTCATCCTTAAGCCAATAGAAAAGAACCGTTCTTTAACGTCTGCAGTCTGTATCAGTTCCTGCCTGATACAAAAGACAATTCTTATTTAATAAAATACTGCCTAATAACATGTCATAAAGCTTTGAAATCCATTAATTTCATGCTATAGTAGATATAAGAAGATGATTGAATCGCTCCTCTGCCCGTTTTGGTGGAGGGCCAACGATTCAATCATCTTTTTTTGCCTTTTTATACCTAAATATATTAAATATCTTATCCTGCTTTAAAATAATTATATCGATAGTTGTTTTAATTTCACTTCGTTTGAGTCTGTCAATAATGACGTTCTTGCATCGTTTGGTACTAAAAACATTTGTACCAAAATTTAATATAATGCCACCAAGATTTTTGCAATTTGCTTGACTCCCTTTCGCATAGCACGATCAGCGGCTTTTTCACTGGATACAGTTTTTAGCTCCCACATCTTACCACGCCACACATAATCAGGCCTTTTAGTTCCTGGGGTATTAACCTCTTCCAATAACGTAATATCGCCACCTAAAACAGAATTTAGTATTCCAGCCGCTTTGATTTCGTCATGATGCTTATTTGGCCTATAGTTTACGTCATATAATATATCTCCTTCCCCGGGAGTCGCTAAATTCATATACAATCCATAAACAGATTGTATTTTATGTCTAACTTTAAATCTCGTAGTCATGCACTCGCCAGTAAAGCCGCGAGCTATTACTCTCCAGTCTGCAACCTTTCTTTCCTCAAAGGATACCGCACCGTTGACTCCAAGAAGTTTCTTCCGGGTTTCTGCGCTGGCCTTTTTCAGATAATCCGTTCCGCCTTTATTTACCCTATCCTCTGCATGTTCTGTCTGAAGTAAATCTGAACCGGTCATAACAGGCCTAAGCCTGCACATGCAGTTCGGATGAGCGGGCAATACCGGCACCTTATTCTTTGGGAATATCCCCGGGCCCATTCCACATAACTCCGCATAAGCATACAGATCACATATATCCGTCACAGGATGAGCTGTAGATAATTTCCATTGGAAAGCAACACAGTCGGTATCCTCGGCCCATCTTCGAAACACTCCGGCATTCCATGCCCGGGAAGTCTCAGTTCTGGCTATTCGTTCAACAAAGTATCGTGTTTTTTCATAAGCAGCAACGTGTATTGCCTTGTTGATTTTAGCATCATCCAGCGAATCAATAGCTTTCACCAGTTTGTTTGTATGCTGCTTTCATGCCCAGCTTGTTTACTCGTTTAAGACGATTTCTTACCTTGGAAAGCGCCAGCTTGTATAATTTAGAACCTGTATCCTTTTTAAGTTTTACAATGACAGTTAATTCTGCTATGCATTTAAGAATATCCTGTGGGGGTATAACGCCTCCGACAGTATATCCGTTAAATATATCAAGGAATATTTTTTAACTCTTCCCCTGCTTTATAGCATCCTGAATTGACTTGGTGGTCATGGTCTGTACCATAGTAACTGGTAAAGCGTTTGTGCTGCTTCTCCCAGTTTCCTGAAATCAGCAGGCAGCATGTCTATCTCCGGACGTGCTTCCTGCTTTTTGTATTCTTTGCTGTTCCACATTTGGCAGTTCAATCCTTTCAGGCATAAAAAAAGCACTCGCCATGAGTGCTTAAAATACTAAATCAATCTGTGTACATCAAGTCCAACAATTCTCCGGCAAGTTTTCCTCTCCGAGATAATGGTTTCCCTTCGCATTTTATATTTTCTTCTGCTTCAACACAAAGAACCATGTTGGTAAATCTGTCATATTCACTATCTGTCATATGCATTAAATCTTCTACAGTCTTACCAAATTCTTTTTTAAGAAAAAGGTCTATGCCTTTATTGCTCATTTTAGTTTCCTCTTCCTAATCCTTATACATGTTCCGATGGTTCCATCTGTATGCATAACTATTCTAATTCTTTCGTGTTGATGCACATACGAATTGATTGTATTCCCATACATGACTAAATCCGCATTTTCCAGTGCTTTTTTGACATCGACAGGCTTTATACATCTATCTAACATTCTAAAATTGGCGTGATCAGATACGCGATTAACAGTAATTTTTGGTGTGAAAAATTCTTTTTTACACTTTACCCCAATCAATGTATTTACTGCCAATTCCATGTTAGCATCTAACTTTTTTTGAGTAAAGTGTTTACCAGAGTCGCTTTTTACAGGTTTTGTTGGTTTGTCAAACATATGTTACACCGTACTTGATGAAATCATGGAGTGTATCTTTTGGAGATTTCCATCCAAGT
>PPYF01638642.1_pt1 | contig 37316 bp, 46 predicted proteins | sample 1559871 | NCBI WGS metagenome assembly PPYF01 (sample SAMN08240021, study PRJNA423297) | Human gut metagenome, whole genome shotgun sequencing project.
AAGTAACAGAACCGCTGATGACACTGGATGCATCCAACCGTTATGGAGTTTCGGCGGCATATCTTACAAAGTACTATGGAAACGAAAGAGGCGGTATTTCTGCTGCTGATCCATTGCATACGGTAACGGCGAAAGATAGGGAAGCGGTGACGGCGGTTCACATGGAAAAATTTTATAGTGGTGGATACACCGGCTGTGGAAGTTCTGCAAAAGAGCCGTTGGGAACAATTACAGCGGTAGATCATAACGGAATATCAGCAACATTTTTATCAAAGTTCTATAAAACTGGAATAGGACAAGAAACATCAGATCCACTCCATACTGTTACAACGTCACCGGGGCATTTCGGTTTGACCATTGTCAAATTGGAGAGAGAAAATACAGATCTGGGACACTGGAATGAAATCAGAGAATTACTCAATCAGTATACCGACTACAAAATCGGATGTGATGAAATCCTGCTGATTTCAATAAAAGAGCAAAAATACTTTATCAGTGACATCGGACTGCGTATGCTCACACCGAAAGAGTTATATGCGGCAAATGGATTTCCTGCGGATTACATCATTGATAAGGATTGTGATGGAAAAACCTATGGAAAGACAAAGCAGGTGGCAAGATGCGGAAATGCAGTACCGCCGCCGTTTGCGGAATCTCTGGTAAGGGCAAATCTGCCGGAAATGTGCGGGGAGAAAATTGGAAGTATGGAAGAATTACGGAATGTTATGACAGGATAAGTGATTGATTGTAAAAAAGGATGGAGGGAAAAGCATGGATAAAATCTTAGAAAAAATGGAAACTGCTGCGGAAGCGGAATACGAGAAAATCTTAGCAAAGTGGGGCGTGTTCCACAGCGCCCATGAAGGATATGCAGTTTTACAGGAAGAAGTGGATGAAGCCGAGGAAGAAATGGAAAGTCTGCGAGAAGACATGAAAGTACTATGGGGCAAGATCAGAGAAGATGCGGAGGACGAAGCGGCAGGGATCGCAGAAGAAATCTATAACGACGCCATGAAATGTGCAGCGGAGCTGATGCAGGTGGCAGCCGTATGTTTGCGGTTCATCAACAGCAATGGAAAGGAATGGGGAAGATGAAGAAGAAAAAAACGAGGATGTGTACGTTGTTCAACTGCGATAGGCGCCATGGAAATGTATGCTGTGCGGACTGCGGGTACAGGCAAAAATGCAAGAATAGCTGCCAGAATGACCCGGAGAAATGCGGGTGCGTGAAAGGGGACAAAGACCATGAAGAAAAATGCGTATGACGCCGGGAGAGAGGATGGGCTGTATCTGGCGTTAAAGATCGTCAGAGAAGGCGGACTGGAAGCGCTGGAAAAGGAGATCCGGTTTCGGAATATCACAGGGATCAAAACTTCCCTGGCAATGAAAGAAATCGAAGGAGCCACCCAGGAGATCAAGAACAACGTCATTGATACCATAACTTGTCTTGCTGTACATACCCTCCATGATGAATTTGGTTTCGGGAAAGAGAGAGCGGCAAGATATGTGAACAGGTTTAACGAGAAAGTAGAGTGTTTGATGGATCAGCTGGTCTACTGGGAGGATATGATGGAAGAAAACAAAAAGATGGGAATTGAAACAAAAATCAGGATGCTGGAGTGAGGTGGTGAGAGATGCCAAACGGCAGTATCAATGTGAAATGCCCGTATTTTGTACGGGAGAATCAAACAACAATCTTTTGTGAAAGCAACATCGGCAGTGGATTTTATGCACAGATTTTTCGGACAAGTGTGGAAAAATCAAAGTATATGCGGACGCATTGTGCGAATTTTCCAGACATGAACTGCCCTTATGCGGACTATTTAAACGACATTTACGGAGGTAAAGAAGAATGACAACAGCGGAAAAACTGAAAAAAGCGGAACAGAAAGTGAAGCGGCTGGAAGCACAGGTGAGAGGGCTGCAGAGATCCGGCGCATATCTGAAAGAAGCATACGGAAAGTTGGAAATGATCAGAGGGCGTGAGCGGGAAGCCATGAAGGCGGAAGCGGACCTGCTGCGGACGATCCTGGAATGTGCAGTGGTAAAGATGGGAGGACTGGAACTGGAAACAGAAGGCATGGTAAAGATGCTGGAAGGAAAGGAAATCGAGTATCAGGCAGACCCGGAAAAGCATATGATCCAGATTACTGTGAAAGAGGCATGAGGGGTGGGGGACAGGAAAAAACGGATATGATACAATCAGGATGTACGTTTTTTCTCACCCCTGTATTTTACGGAAAAAGGCACTGGACGAAGAAGTCTGGTGTCTTTTTTATTGGGGTGGGGGAAAGAGAAAAGAAGTATTGATAAAATAAAAATAAGTGGTGTTAGCTCAATTTCTTTTTTGAGCAGAGAGGGCATCTGTGAGGTTTCGCAGGTGCCTTTTTCTATGTCTGGGCATGGGGGAAAATGGTGCAAGAGTATGCCAAAATGGAAAAAACGGGGCAAAGGAGGGGTTTTGGCATGCAGGCGAGGGATTGGACTGCCATAGAAAATGAATACGTTACAGGCAAGATAAGCCTGCAAAAATTAAGCGAAAAATACGAGATACCACTACGTACCATCAAGGACAGGAGCCGAAAAGGCGAGTGGAGCCGGAAGAAGAAAGAATTCTGCGCCAACACTGCCCAAAAGGCAAGACAAAAAATCATGAAAAAAGAAGCTGCCCGACTGGAAAAGCTGAAGGGGGTAGCGGAGGAGCTGGCAGACATCATCAGTCGAGATGTGGAACAGCTGAAAGAGCAGCATGGAAAAAGTAAAACGCTGACGGAAAGCGATGTGAAAATGATCAAGGAGTTGACGGTGGCACTGAAAAACATTGCGGATGTCATGCGGGATGTTTACGGACTGCCTACCATTCGAGAAAAAGTGCTGCTGGAAAAACACAAGGAATGGAGAAAATCCATCAAAGAGGCGGAAAAGGTCACAGGCGGCGTGATTTTCCTGCCGGAGGTATTGGAGGTAGTGGAAGATGCGGACCATTTGGACGCCACAGCCGAAACAGATTGAGTTTTTGCAACGGGGGGAGTATGAAGCATTTTACGGCGGAGCTGCCGGAGGCGGCAAAAGCGATTCCCTTTTGATGGAAGCATTGCGGCAGGTGCATTTACCAAATTACAGAGCGTTGATTATACGAAAAACATATCCGCAGCTGTCAGAGCTCATCGACAGAAGCGGTGAGTTATATCCACTGGTGTTTAATGGGGCAAAATTCAACGAAGGGAAATACGTCTGGAAGTTTCCCGGAGGAGCAAAGATCTATTTCGGTTCCATGCAGTACACGAAAGACAAAATAAAATATCAGGGGAAACGGTACGATTTTATCGGCTTTGACGAACTGACACATTTTACATACGACGAATATGCCTATTTATTTTCCCGGAACAGACCGTCAGGACCGGGAACACGGGTTTATATACGGGCAACGGGGAACCCCGGCGGGATAGGTCATGGATGGGTGAAATCAAGGTTTATCACGGCGGCACCGCCAAAGACGACCATCTGGGAGAAATACAAAATTGAAACACCAGACGGGAAGCAGCTGGAAATGAAGCGGAACCGAATATTCATTCCATCATCTGTCTTTGACAATCAGGAACTTTTGCGAAACAACCCGGAATACCTGGCATCTCTGGCAATGCTGCCGGAAAGCGAGAAACGGGCGTTATTATACGGCGACTGGGACAGCTTCAATGGGCAGGTTTTCAAGGAATGGCGGGACGACCCGGCAGGATATGAAAGCCGGAGATTTTCCCATGTCATCAATCCTTTTGAGATCCCAAGTCACTGGCAAGTGGTAAGAGGGTTCGACTTTGGGTATGCGAAGCCCTTTTCCGTTGGGTGGTATGCCGTAGACGAAAAAGGCGTCATGTATCGCATTGCGGAGTATTACGGCTGTACGGGGACGCCAAACGAGGGCATAAAGATCACACCCAAGGAAATTGCGGCGAACATACGAGAAATGGAGCGGACACATCCACTATTGAAAGAAAGGGAGATATACGGCATCGCTGACCCTTCTATATTCGACAAGAGCCAAGGGGAAAGTATCGCCGGAATGATGGAGCAGCACCCATATTACATATTGTGGGAGAAAGGGGATAACACCAGACTGGCGGGGAAGATGCAGTTTCATTACCGTTTGGCTTTTGATCAGGAAGGAAAAGCCATGTTTTACTGCTTCAAGACATGCAAACATTTTATCAGAACGATACCAAACCTTGTCTATGACGAAAGCAGGGTGGAGGACATCGATACAAACGGCGAGGACCATATATACGATGAGTGCCGATATGTTTTCATGTCAAAGCCCATCGCGAAACCACGCCAGATAGAACGGTTTCTGCCGCCGGAAGATCCTCTGGACCTTTACGCAGAGGAAAGAAACAGCGACAAGTACGAATTTTACCGAATTTAAGGAGGGAGAACATGATCGAACAAAGAAAAGTCAGAGAAGGCGAAAGAATGATAGATCAGAACAAAGTCAGAGAAGGCGAAAGCATTTTACAGGAGTACAAAAACGGAAAGACTGCACTGGAAAAGCGTGTCATAGCCAACGAACAATGGTACAAGATGCGGCACTGGGAGCAGATCCGCAGAAAGGACAAGGGACCACAGACAGCCTCCGCATGGCTGTTTAATTCCTTAGCCAACAAGCACGCCGACGCCATGGACAACTACCCACAGGCAAACCTTTTGCCACGGGAGGAGCGGGACAAACAGGATGCAGAGCAACTGTCAAAAATCGTGCCGGTGGTCATGGAGCAGAATGGATTTGAACAGACCTATAATGATGAATGGTGGGATAAGCTGAAGAACGGTACCGGGGTTTTCGGTGTGTTCTGGAACGCAGAAAAGGAAAACGGACTGGGGGACATTGAAATCCGTGACGTGGACATGCTGAACATCTTCTGGGAGCCAGGGATTTCGGACATCCAGAACAGCCGAAATGTATTTACCATTGCGCTGGTGGATACGGATATTTTGCAGGAAATCTATCCTGATATGCGGTTCAAAGGTGACGGGGCATTGAACACAGCGGAATATATCCACGACAGCGCCATTGATACGTCAAAAAAATCCATTGTGGTTGACTGGTATTACAAAAAACGTGCAGGAACAAAGCTGGTGCTGCATCTGATCAAATTCTGCGAGGGGAATCTGCTGTATGCTTCGGAGAATGAGGAAGGCATGGAGAACGGCATTTATGACCATGGGAAATATCCTTTTGTTTTTGATGTATTATTCCCGGAAAAGGACAGCCCGGCAGGCTTTGGGTATGTGGACATCATGAAAGATGCACAGATCAGTATTGACAACATGTGGATTTCCTTTGAGAAGAACGTGAAACAGCAGGCAGAGCCGCGGTATTTCCGCAAGCAGGGAGCGGGCATCAATGACAAACAGTTTGCGGATCTGTCCAATTCCATTGTGGACTATACGGGGGATCCAAACGACATCATCCCCATACAGGTGAATCAGGTTAGCGGCATTGCAACGAATCTATATCAGATGAAAATTGAGGAGCTGAAAGAAACATCGGCAAACAGGGATTTTTCCCAAGGCTCTACCGCAAGCGGCGTGACGGCGGCGTCTGCCATTGCTGCTTTGCAGGAAGCGGGGAGCAAGACCAGCAGGGACATGATCAAAGCAAGCTACCGAGCGTATGTGGAAGTGGTTTCTCTGGTGGTGGAGCTGATCCGGCAGTTTTACGACCTGCCAAGGGAATTTCGTATCACAGGTGTGGGCGGTGACACCTTTGTTTCCTACGACAACAGCAACATCAAACCACAGCCCATGGAAACGGTCATGGGCGTTGAGGTAGGCGGAAGAAAGCCCATTTTTGACATCAAAATTACAAGCCAGAAAAGCAGCCCATTTTCCAGAATCGCACAAAACGAACTGGCAAAGGAACTGTATGGAGCGGGACTGTTTAACCCGGAACTGGTGGATCAGGCACTGATCTGTCTGGAAATGATGGACTTTGAAGGGAAAGACGCCATTGTGCGGAAGGTGGCGCAGAACGGTACCATGATGCAGCAAATGGCGCAGATGCAGGCGCAGATCGTACAGATGGCAGGCATCATCGACAAGCTGACAGGAAAAGACCTGACAGGAGCCGTGACACAAGGGACGGTGGGAGCGCCTATGCCAAACAATGTGGAAGGGACAGACACCAGCGTGAATCCTTTGGGGGATGCACAGAAAACCAGTAAGCAGAACATTACAGACAAGGCAAGAAGAACAACACAAGAACGGACCGCAGTGAAGTAAGGGGGCAAAGAATATGACAGAAATCACATACACCATGGAAAATGGGCGGTACACATTGGAAGCCAAAGGGCATGCCGGATACGACAAACATGGGCATGACATCATTTGTGCTGCGGTCAGCGCCCTTTTACAGATGGGCTGGGCAGGGCTGAAAAATGAATGTTTGGTTGGTGGAAAGATGGAGCAGAAAAGCGGGTATTTCTTTTTCGATTGCCATGTAGGAGAATCCAAACGAAAAGAGGCGGACACACTCATGAAGTCTATCATTTACGGACTGAAGCTCATTGAGGATGGGGCGCCAAAGTATCTGAAGGTACAGCAAAAGGGGGGTGGGGGAAATCAAAATTGATTTTTCCTATACTGAAAACAGACACGCGGGAAAGACCGCAGAGGGCACGCCGGAAAGACGGCAGAGAGGACACGCGGGAGAGACCGCAGAAAGGGGATACATCATGGAAAAATTCAAAATGGACTTACATCTCTTTGACGAAGGTGCGGCAGGCGGCGAAGGAGGCGCTGCGGCTCAGGGACCGGAAGCAGGTGCACAGGCGGAAGGAGGAAACCCAGAGGGCGGTCGTGACCTGGAAGCAGAGTTTGACAGTCTGATCAAAGGCGATTTCAAGGACACGTACAACAAGCGGGTAAGCGGCATCGTGAAAGACCGACTGAAAGGCAGCAAACAGACGGAAGCCAGTCTGCGGGAAGCCAGAGAAGTCATGGCGCTCATGGGTGAGCGGTACGGACTGGACGGCACAGACGCAAAAGCCTTGAGAGCGGCACTGGAAAACGACAGGAAGTATCTGGAACAGGAAGCACTGGAAAAGGGGATCAGTGTAGAACAGCTGGCAGAAATAAAGAAAATAGAGCGGGAGAACCGCAGTTTCCGGCAGGCTATGGAGCGGCAGAGGGAACAGGCAGAGTTTGACCAGAAATTCCGGGCATGGAGCGAGGAAGCGGAGGGACTGAAAGAACAGTATCCAACACTGAATCTCATGGAGGAATTCAATGATCCAAACTTTATCCGGCTGCTGGACAGTGGTGTGGGCGTGAAAGCGGCGTATCAGGCAATCCATTTTGATGAGATCATGTCAGGAGCTATGGCACACACGGCACAGACAGCACAGAAAAAAGTCATGGACAGTGTGAAAGCCAACGGCGCAAGACCACAGGAAAACGCAGCCACAGGGGCAGCGGGTGTATCCGCCTATACAGACGTAAATAAATTGACAAAACAGCAGAGAAAGGAAATCGCGGAGCAGGTCATGAGAGATCCTGACAAGCGAATTACCTTTAGATAAGGAGGGAAAACACATGGAAACATACAAAATGGATTTGCAGCTTTTCGCAACGACAATGACAACGGATACCGGCACATTGTCTGCGGAAATGAAAACATATTATGATAACTGGCTCATCGACAACGCAGAACCGAACCTGGTACACGACCAGTTAGGGCAGAAAAGACCCATTCCCAAAAACGGCGGCAAGAAAATCGAATTCCGCAGATACAAAGCACTGGCAAAAGCCATGACAGCCATCACAGAAGGCGTAACACCTGCGGGAAACAGTCTGACTGTTACAACCAAAGAAGCAACGGTGAAACAGTACGGAGATTTCATTCAGATGTCCGATGTACTGCTGCTGACTGCCATCGACAACAACCTGGTGGAGGCAGTGAAGCTGCTGGGACATCAGGCAGGCAGAACACTGGACACAGTTACCAGAGAAGTCATCAACGCAGGTACCAACGTACTGTATGCGCCTAAGAGCGACGGCACACCTGTCACACAGAGAACCAATCTGGACGCAACATGCCTGATGACAGTTCCTCTGATCATGCAGGCAGCGGCAACACTGAAGTGGCAGAACGCAACACCTATCCGCGACAATTGCTATGGTTCTATCATTCATCCATTTGTTGCATATGACCTGATGCAGGACGAAAAATGGGAAGAATGGAACAAATACACAAACCCTGAACACATGTATAATGGAGAGATCGGCAGAATCGGCGGCGTGATTTTCCTGGAAAGCACAGAAGCGAAAATCTGGGAAGACGCGGCAAGTACTTCCCTGTCTGTATTCTCCACACTGGTGGTGGGTGAAAATGCCTACGGCGTAACAGAAGTTACCGGCGGCGGATTGCAGACCATCGTGAAACAGCTGGGCAGCGGCGGCAGCTCTGACCCTCTGGACCAGAGAGCGACAGCGGGCTGGAAGGCGCTGAAAACAGCTTGTATCCTGGCGGATGAATACATGGTAAGAATCGAAAGCACATCCAGCTTCAGCGAAGCGGCAGCCAACTAAAGGAGTGATACGAGATGGCAGAAAATAAAGAAAAAACAATGGAAGAAAAGATGCTGGAAGCCCTGCAGCAGGTGAAAGAGGAACTGGCAACGGTGAAAGAAGAAAATGCAGCCATGAAAGAAAAGCTGCAGGAAGCGGAGAAAAAAGCCAAAGAAGCGGCAGAAACCGCAAAGGAAGCCAAAGGCGAAAGCAAGATGACAGAAGCCCAGAAGCGGGCGAAGCTGGAAAGAGATATGCATGCAGCCATGCAAAAGGCGAAGGAAGACACCGTCAAAGTGAAGATTCCAAAGACGGAAACGGAAAGAGAAGATGTTTTCGTTTGTGTCAACGGCTGTGCTTACCTTATCCAGAGGGGGCAGGAAGTGGAAGTGCCAAAATTTGTGGCAGAAGTTTTGAAAAACAGCGAAGAACAGCGGGAAGCGGCTTACGAGCTTATGGAAAAAATGGAAGACAAAAACAAAGACGAATAACAACGGAGGAGGGGGCGAAAGCCCCCTTTTTTTCAGACGCAAAAGGCGTCTGTCGGACAAAGGCTCATTACATTCAAGCCTTTGCCGAGAAGACAGAGGGATAAACAGCTATTCCATCGGCATAAATGCCTTGAAACACGCTGTTTTCCTCGTCGGAAGTAAATTCCGACTGCGGATGGAAGTTGGAAAACGCTTTGTTTTCCAAACCTTTCCGCAATTTCACATAAAGGAAAATGGAGAGAAAAAGGAGTGATGTTATGATCTCGATTATTGGAAAACAGATGATCTTTCCCAATGAGGAACAGACATTTGTCATCGGGGATGACGAAACCGTCAGCAGAGAGTTTATCATGCGGCGGTACGAAGCGGACAGGATCGACCTTTCGGCGCTGACATTCCGGTTGGATTTGCAGTATAAGAGCGGCGCAAAAAATACGGCGCTGCTGGTAAAGAGCATCCAGGAAGAAACCATCACACTGCTTTGGGATGTGACAAAAGAGGACTTCCCGGAAATTGGGACTGTGTTCATTGACATGAGAGCCTTTGACGATACCGGGGCGGTACGGTGGACAACGGTGAAAACACCTATCTTTGTAGAAACCACCATTGACACGCCGGGGGACTACACGGGAGATTTGAGCGAACTGGAACAACTGGAACGGGCGGTATCCAAGGTCATTGACAGCGAGGCGGACAGAGTGGCGGCGGAAAGTCAGCGGGTACTGAATGAAACCGTCAGAGAGGAAAACGAGCAGGCACGACAGGAAGCGGAGCTGAAGCGGCAGACAGACACAGACGCAGCCATCAAAGCGGCAAAGGAAGCGACGGAGAAAGCAAATAATGCTGTGGGTCCACAAGGTCCTATGGGTCCCATGGGTCCAAAGGGGGAAACAGGTCCAGCAGGTCCACAAGGTCCCAAAGGGGACAAGGGCGATACCGGCAGTCAGGGTCCCATGGGGCAGACAGGTCCCAAAGGAGAGAAGGGCGATCCATTTACTTACAACGACTTTACGCCGGAACAGCTGGAAGCCCTGACAGGACCCACAGGTCCACAAGGGGCAACAGGCGCACAAGGTCCCAAAGGGGATAAAGGGGACGCCTTTACATATGAAGACTTTACAAAAGAACAGCTGGAAGCATTGACAGGACCCCAAGGTCCCAAGGGCGATACTGGGGAAACAGGACCAGAGGGACCAAAGGGCGACACCGGAGAGATAGGACCCCAGGGACCCAAAGGCGACACCGGGGAAACAGGACCTCAAGGACCCAAGGGGGACACCGGGGAAACAGGACCCCAAGGACCAAAAGGCGATACTGGGGAAACAGGACCCCAAGGACCAAAAGGCGACACCGGGGAAACAGGACCCCAAGGACCAAAAGGGGACAAGGGCGACACAGGCAGAGGTTTACAGATTCTGGGGTATTATGTGTCAGAAGAAGTGCTGCGGCAGAAGGTACCCAGTCCCGATGAAGGGGATGCTTACGGAATCGGCACGGCTGACCCTTACGACATTTATGTTTTTGACGGTGTGGAACAGGACTGGAAGAACAATGGGAAGATACAGGGACCACAGGGGGAAACAGGACCAGAGGGACCCCAAGGGGAAAAAGGTGACACTGGGGCACAAGGACCACAGGGACCAGCCGGAGAAAAAGGCGATACTGGCGAAAAAGGGGACAAAGGCGATCCATTCACCTATGCAGACTTCACGCCGGAACAGCTGGAAGGATTGAGAGGACCACAGGGTCCCAAAGGTGATACCGGGGAACAAGGACCCAAGGGAGATGCCGGAGAACAAGGACCGAAAGGCGATACCGGGGAACAAGGACCCAAGGGAGATGCCGGAGAACAAGGACCGAAAGGCGACACTGGGGAACAAGGACCACAAGGGATTCCCGGGGAAAAAGGCGACACAGGAGAAACAGGACCCCAAGGACCCAAAGGTGACACCGGGGAAATGGGACCCCAAGGACCTAAAGGTGACACTGGAGAGACAGGACCCCAAGGACCGAAAGGCGATACAGGAGAAACGGGACCACAGGGACCAGCCGGCGAAAAAGGGGAAACCGGAGCACAAGGACCACAGGGAATTCCCGGAGAAGCTGGACCACAAGGTCCGGCAGGAGCAGACGGAAAGAGCGCCTATACGGCAGCAGCGGAAAACGGATACACAGGAACGGAACAAGAATTTAACACAACACTGGGCAATCTGGGGAATTTGAATACCACACTGGATGCCATCAATGGGGAGGTGATTTGATGGGAACGACCACAGAAAAACTGACATACTTACAGGGGACAAAAGACGCTATCAAAAACGCCATTGTAGCAAAGGGCGTGGAAGTGCCAGAAGGGACTACGTTTCGATCGTATGCTGAAAAGGTGGGAGAGATTCCGGCGGGAGGAGAAGGGAAAACAGTAGAAGTTGAAATAAGTACAGGAATGACAGGATCTATTAGTCTGGTAGATAAAGATGGGAAAAAATACGTTGATATGAATAAAAATGGATCAAAATGTAATATTATCGTAGATATTGAAAATAGATATATAGAGGCACAGGTTGCTCCTAGTGGATTTGTTTATTTTGATCCAAGCGATATGGCACAGGAAATTTCTGCAGGGAAATATAAAATACTATCAGGTGGAAGTATTTATGCAGGAAATTAGTGGGAGGAGGAAAACAATGAAACTGCGAGAACTTTTCACAACCGTCGACCAGCTCCGCCCAAACACCTTCACAGATGCGGAGAAGATCCGCATGGTGAACACGGTGGAAGGTCGCATTTACAAAGATATTTTGAGCAAATACGAAGGGGAAGAACCTCTTTTCGTACCATTTGAGGAAGGACAGGAGGAACGGGAACTGGCGGTTCCCGTTCCATTTACGGATGTGTATGTGTATTATCTCATCAGCATGATGGATTTTTATAATGGTGATTCCGGCAGATACAACGACAGCATGGTGCTGTATAACCAGGCATGGGAAGAATTCCAGGCACACTATTTGCAGACACACACGCCGAAGCAGACAAACCTTTGCGGCATGATCCCATTAAGGGGGTGGTGAGATGAAATTACCAAGACTGAGCGGGAGAGAAGCGGTGGCGGACAGGCTGGTGTCCTTCCAGGGGATTAATGTACTGGATACGGCGTCCCAGGGGGCATTTGTGGATATGGAAAACCTGTCCTCTGACCATTACCCCTATTTATCTATCCGAAAGCCAAGAGGGACCGTGAAGAAGCTGACAAAGGCAAACGGGCTTTTGGTGCGGGAGAAGATGTTCTATGTGGACGGAACAGAAGCCTTTTACGACGGGCAGAAAGTGGGAGATGTGACAGACAGCGAAAAGACGCTGCTTTCCATGGGGGCATATATCCTGATTTTCCCGGATAAAATCTCTTATAACACCGCAGACGGCAAGTGGGAGAGTATGGAAAACAGCTACACTTCCACCGGAACAGTTACTTACAAACAGTCTTATCTGGCAGAAACAGACCTGGACCCGGAAGGGCAGGTTTACGTCAAAATCGAGGCGGCAGGCATCAACACAGGATTTGAAACGGGGGACGGCGTGGAAATCAGCGGTTTCAACGTGGAAAGTCTGAACAAAACAACGGTGCTGAAGGATGTGGGGGATGGATATATTCTCATCGTGGGACCTATCGACAAGGACGGGAGCCAGACGGAGCCCATTACCATCAAGCGGACAGTGCCGGACATGGATTTTTACACCGTATCCGAGAACCGTTTATGGGGATGTTCCTCAAAAAATCATGAGATCTACGCGTCGAAGCTGGGAAGTTTCCGAAACTTCAACTGTTTTGACGGGGTGAGTAGTGACAGCTATGCCGCAACCATCGCCAGCGACGGGGATTTTACGGGAGCAATCACCTATCTGGGATATGTGATGTTTTGGAAAGAAAATGCCGTTTACAAGGTATATGGCAATCGCCCTTCCAATTTTCAAATCGTGGAAGGGATGCTGCGGGGCGTTGCGAAAGGATGCGGGAGAAGTCTTTGCATCGTCAACGAGGTTTTATACTACAAGTCAGAAAGCAGCGTCATGAGTTTTCAAGGGGCATTGCCCACGGATGTGGGGGCAGTGCTGGAAGCTGGATACGGCGCGGCGGAAGCGGGAAGGATGGGAAACAAATACTATATTTCCATGGAAAATGGGCTTTTTGTCTACGACACGGCAAAGGGGCTTTGGCACCGGGAGGATGACACAAAAGGGAGATATTTTTCCACTTACGGAAGTGTGCTGTACTATTTGGACGGGAACACCATCAAGACCATGACGGGAGCAGACGAAGAAGTCATTGAGTGGTATGGGGAAACAAACGATTTTACATACAACATGCCGGACAGTAAATTCGTATCACGCTTTTCCATCCGCATGATGGTACCGGCGGGGGCGGCAGTGGAAATCTACATCCAATACGACAGCACGGAGGCATGGCAGAGATTGCAGCAGATCGGGGGCATGCGTACAAATATTGTGAATGTGCCTGTGATTCCCAGACGGTGTGACCATTTCCGTTTACGCTTTGCAGGATACGGACCAGCGATTTTGCAGGACATGACACTGTATCTTACCAGCGGAAGCAACGAGCGGAGGTGATGCTATGGCGATTTACAGCGGGATCCAATTACCGGATATGGGAGGAATTGATGATAGAAAAGAACGACAGCAGATACTCAATTATCTGGCCCTGCTGGATGAAAAACTGCGGTACATGTTCCAGAACATCGACCCAGAGGAGAACTATACACCTAGTGCCTTCCAGAACTACATCAAAACAGAGAAAGGGCTTACCAGTTTACAAGTGGAGCAGGGGAAGATTTCTTCTCTGGTTTCGGACTTAGAGGGGAACTTTTCCCTGCTGGAACAGACAGTGAATGGGATTTCATCTACTGTGGCAGATATGGAGGGGAATATTTCCATTTTGGAACAGACCACTAACGGCATTAAAAGCACGGTTGCGAACATTGATGGGGAACTTTCCATCGTAAGCCAGGAGGCGGACAAGATCAGCTGGATCGTGGCAAGTGGTACAAGCGCATCAAATTTCACATTGACCAGCCGTATGGCAAGTTTGGTGGCGGATGAAATCGACGTGACGGGGTTCGTTACATTCAACGACCTGGAACGGAGCGGACAAACAACCATCAACGGGGACAACATCACAACCGGACTGATACTGGCGGACTATATCGCATTGGGCGGGCTGATGACCGTTTACGAGGACAGCTACAACACGAAATACGAAGGCGGATACATCGGATACGGCAGAGGGGACGACGGCGAAGGCAGGACATACGGTATCATGATGACAGATGCCACGGAAAGCAGTCTTTTTATTGCAACTGACCGGGGCGCAAGAATGACAAACGGGAACAGCGCCGTGTACTGTACGTCTTATGATGTGGTATTCACAACGGGCATCGACTATTATGTGACGGACTTGAACTTTTACTGCGGGACAGACGCGGTATCCAGACTGGGGACATCATCCAGGCTTTGGCGTGAAGTATACGCGGAGGTCGGCACCATCAATACATCAGACCGGAGAAAGAAAAACACCATCACATACGATCTGACGAAATACGAAAAGTTTTTCTTAGAGCTGAAGCCGACGCCATACAAAATGAACAACGGGACAAGCAACAGATTACACATTGGATTCATTGCCCAGGACATCGAAGAAAATCTGGCAGCCAATGGGCTTACGAGCCTTGACTTTGCGGGTTTTATAAAAAGTCCAGAATATTCAGAAGTAACAAGAAGCGGTGTACCGTTAGAAGGGGCAGAAATCGTAGACTACCGATACGCTTTGCGGTATGGGGAATTTGTGGCACTGAACACCTACATGATACAGCAGTTATATAAACGAGTAGAAGCATTGGAGGGGAAAGCATGAAGTTAAAGAAAAGAGCTATCATCGAAAGTCTGGACAGCGTGGCGCAGCTGTACGGAAAGGAAATGGAAGCGGAAGCGGCGATTTTGATGCTGGGAAACGCTTTACAGCTGAACCGGGCGGCGGAAGCAGTGAAAAGTGAGCTGCAGGAAGCAACGAAGGACAGAAGCACATGGAAGGCAGAAACAGACAGGATTCTGGAAGAAACCATGGAAGTGCCCATTCATACGGTGGATGTGCGGAAGATGGGGTGCAGGGTGAAGCCTGCGGAGATGCATAAGGTGCTATTTTTGTTTTGAAGAAACTTTGCGTCTCAGGCTTTGCCTTCAAGCCGCAAAGTTGGAGACAGAGGAGGAAACAAGAAGTTCCAGCGACATTTTGTCTTGAAACTTCTGTTTCTGTCCTCGGCGGAAGTGAATTCCGCCTGCGGATTCCAAAAAAGAAGAAACTGAAAAATACCCTGCTGGAAGGCGGGGTATTTTTTTATGCAAAAAAAGGACCGATCATATTAGCCCATTTCTTTGATGCGTTTTTGCAGGAAGCGGAATTGTTCTTCCATTTCTTCCGTGGTGATTGTGCCAGACTGCACGGCATGTTCCATATTTTTTTCATAAACAGTTTTGATTTTTGCTGCACAGGACATGGGATTGAGCATGCCGGGGGAAATATGATATTTCCCGCTGGTGAGCAGGTCAAAAGCAGAATGAGAAAGAAGCGTACGGGAAATGGTGTCATAATCAACGGAGTTGTCATCCCATGTGGAAATTTCATCCGAAAAAGATTCCATCATGTTCCACACCTGTTTTTTCAGATCCGGAAGAGCCGAAGGCACAGACTGAGAGCATTGTTTTTCATATTCAGAAATGTGATACGCACAGAAAGACCAGAGTTTTTCCATGCGTTTTTTTATTGTTGCGCTGCGAAACAGAAACACGAAAATTCCCCCTTTTGGGTTCAATATAACACAGACAGAAAAGGTATGACAATAGACCTTTTCCACAAAAAGGGGCTGGGGGAAGTTTCCTCCTGATTTCTTTAGAATGAAAAGAAAAAAGGAGGTCGGGAGCTATGGCAAAAACACTGGAAGAATATTTGAAGGAAAACCCGAATTTGAGCATTTCTCAGGCGGACATGGATCTGGGACGGCAGAACTTTGGGGCATTGGAAGAAATCATCAAGGCAAGACAGGACTGGGAGAACGCTACCACAAAAGAGGAAAAGGACGCGGCACACAACCGGGCGGAGACCATCCGCAAGTATTATGGAAATTACAGCGGCGGCACAGACGGCATGAGCGGACAGTACAGCCCCACATACGTGAAGCCAAGCAGTGCGGCGAACGAGGACAATATACAGGCGATTTTTGACCGTTTGAACGGGGCATATAAAGGGAACGCGCCTACATGGACACCGAAGTATGAAAGTGAAATCGAAGATATTCTGGACGAAATCGGGAACCGTGATCCATTTGAATATGATTTGATGGACGACCCTATGTACCAGCAGTACAGAGACCAGTATATCCGGGAAGGGAAAAGAGTCATGGAGGACACGGCGGCGCAGACAGCAGCCATGACAGGCGGTTACGGCAGTACCTACGGGGCGACAGCGGCACAGCAGAGTTACGACCGTTATTTAGAGGGGCTCAATGATGTTGTGCCACAGCTGGAACAGACAGCATACGGCAGATACCGTGACGAACTGGGAGATTTGTTTGATGAAATGACTGCACTGCAGCAGGAAGAAAGCAGGTTGTTTGGACAGTATGCAACAGAAAGAGGATTTTCACAGGCGGACAGGGATTTTGCTTATAATGCCATGGTGGCAGCCATGGGACAGAACAACTATGAAAACGAGTTTGACAGAGGAATCTTTGAAAGTGACAGAGATTTTGATTTCAACGAAGGTACAACAAAATGGCAGATGACGCAGGAAGAAAGGCAGAACGCCATAGACAACGCTCTGGCAATCGGAGATATTGAGGCATTAAAAGAGCTGGGATACGATACAAGATATTTAGAATTTTTACAGAAAGTGGAACGGGCGCAGGGAAATGCAGCCATAAAAAAAGCACAGGAAGCAATGAGGGAAAAGAGCAGTAGTAGTAAAAAAAGCAGTAGCAGCAAGAGCAGCGGAAGCAGCAGTGGAACGAAATCAAGCGGAAGTACAGGAAGCGGAATCAGCAGCGATACAGGGAAAACATCGAATGGATATACATTTTTATATATGAATTATAAGGTGTTAGGTGATACGCCTGAATTTGAGCAAAAGGCAGCTGAATTGATCCAAAAAGGCATGGTTACAAAAGAAGATTATGAAAAATTCAAAGCAAAATATGGAGATTGATCGGGGGGACGAGCATGCTTTCATTTGATGAATTACAGAAAAAATATAAGGACCAAAAGCCGCAGACTGTTGCAGGACCATCTACAGAAGATCCGTTATATATCAAATATAGAGAAGCTGTGGAAGCGGAAAAACCAAAGGTGGCAGGGGGGACCGTAAACCCCATCATTTCTTTTGGGAATGTACGGGAAAATCCGGTGCTGAAACGGAAAACAAATACCACAAAAACATACAGACAGGCATTGACGGAAAGCAGAAACAAAGCAAAGGTTTTGGAAAATGGGGCAAAACTGCCGGCAGTGATTCCGCCAAAGGGGGATGTGAGTAAGCTGATCCTGCCGGATACCGGGGGCGGCGGTACTGTCAATCCAACACTGAAACGTAATGAAGTACGTACAAATTATGACTATATGACAGACCGGGAAGCGGCGGTGTATAAGTACTATCGTGACAGAGGACAGGTGGAAAAGGCACAGGAATATCTGGACGCACTGGAAATGGATGTGAACCAGAGAGCAGCCATGCAGAAAAGAGAGGATGCAAAGAAGCTGGCGGAGGAAAGCACAGCGGCGGCGCTGTATGCTCGTGCAGTTGGGAACATTGGACAGGCAGCCGGTGCAGTTTACGCGGCGGCAATGGAAGGAGCTGACGAGCCCGTTGACCCTTATCATCCACTAATGGGCGGCGTGAACATGAATGAAGGATTGGCAGAAGGACTGATGGGAGACAGTACCGGTGCAGAGAAATTTGCCAAAGAAGCGGGGCTTGCGGTATTCGACTGGGGCACACAGGCAGCGACACTGGGACCTTTGACACCATATGTCATGGCAGCCGGTGCGGCAGCGGGAAACACAAAGGAAGCACTGGAAAGAGGCGGCACAACAGACGAAGCAGTCATGTATGGTCTGGCAGGAGGTGCGGCAGAAGCCATCACAGAGAAACTGGGGTATGACCGTTTGTTTGAACTTGGAAAAATCACAAAAAACAAAGGTGCGGTTTCCACATTCCTGAAAAGTCTTTTGCCGCAGGCGGCGTCTGAGGGTGCAGAAGAAGCCACTTCTGAGATTGCGAACATTTTGGCGGATACGCTCATTATGGGGGATAACAGCCAGATGAAACAGATTGCACAGACCGCCATGGAAAGTGGAGCAACAGAAAGCGAAGCTGTGAAAACAGCACTCATGGAGGGTATCAAGCAGGTTGGATATAGTGGGGCTGTGGGTGCTGCCAGCGGAGGTGTCATTGCCGGAGGTGTTGGCGGGCTGAGCCGTATGACCGGAAGAAACACTTTGGAAATGGCTGGAAATCCGGTGGAAACAGCAAGGGACGCCATGACAAATGCGGGAAACGAAGTGACACAGAGAACAAATGCCATAAGAAGCCAAGGAAAGGCAGAAGTGCCGGAAGGGACAACACAGGGAAATGTGTTGCCGGAACAGGGAAATGTGTTATCAAACAGAGAAAATATGTTGCCAGAACAGGGAAATGTGTTATCAAGCAGAGAAAATATGTTACCAGAACAGGGAAATGTGATGGTAAACAGCGAAAATGTGCCGGAAGTGACGCAGCAAAACAAAGCCCTGCGGGATTTTGGTGAAAAATACTATTACACCGAAGGGCAGAAGGTCGTCAACGAGGAGGCGGAACGGAGAGGGAACACATCTTTTATTCCTGCTTTCCAGACATACTACACAGCGGGACTTACGGGGGTAAAAGAAAGCGACATCAAACAGACGGCGGAAACCATTGTGGCAGACAAGGGGCTTTTGAGCGCGGCATATCTGGCAGGGGTGAACGACCGGAAAACAGACCTGGAAGCAAGAATGAAAGGCACAGGGAAAATGGGACAGACTGTCGGCGTTTTTCTGGAAACGGATGCTGTGACAAAGGAACAGAGAAGTCTTGCGGAGTTGGTGAGCCGTGTGGCAGAGCTGGAAGTGGTGCTGGTAGATGAACTGCCACAGGATAGGCGTGGATATTACGAAAACAACAAAGGGCGTGTTACCATTGCGCTGAACAGTGGACAGTTTGCGGGAACCTTATTCCATGAAGCAACCCACTATTTGAGAGAAGCGAACCCGGAAGGATATGACCGGATGCGGCAGGCGGTATTTTCTGCGGCGGCTGCAATGAAAGGTATGGACACGGAATCATATATCAAGAGCTATGAAAAAAGATACGGGGAGGCGTATCGAGAAGCCGGACAGGAAGCGGGCTATGATGTGATTCTGGAAGAAATGACAGCAGATGCTTTCGCAGAAATTGCAGGGGACGAAAAGAGCCTGCGGGCGTTTGTGACAGAAATGCATCAGACAAATCCTTCTGTACTGGAAAAAATCAAAGAATTTCTGGAAAATTTGCTGGAAACATTGAAAGGGCTGGTCAATGACGGGCGTTTTTCCTCATTCGGGGAGGAAATCAGAAAGGACATCAAGGAAACAGAGAAACTGGCAAAAATGCTGGCGGAGGAAATGAAGAAAGCCGGGGAGAAGCAGAGAGGAGAAAAGACAAACAGAGAAAATGGAAAACAAGTTTTTTCAGACATAAATTTAGAGGCAGACCCCAAAGTACCTGGAACCGAAGTTCGTCTCTCCTATAAAAATAAAAACGATCTGCCTCTTATGGAAAATATAACACAGTCAAAAAAAGAAGACAATGGAAAAGAAAGAGGATCAGAAAATAGATTTTCCTTGAAAGAACCCATAGAAGAAACGAAAGACCTGATTGCTGTTCATAACCTGACTGGTGAGAAACTGCGCAAACTCTTAGACTTGCAGGGGATTCCCATGCCGAGTATTGCTATTACAAAAAGCGATGCCACGGCGGAGGATTTTGGGGAAATTTCTTTGGTGTTTCGGAAAGATACCATTGATCCGGCAGACGAAAGAAACAAGGTGTTTGACGCAGACGCATGGACGCCTATGTTTCCCATGCTGGATAAAGAGGAATACGGCAAAACAAGAGCGTTTCTGGAAGAATTGGTGCGGACTATGCAGGCACAGACCAAAAGCGGAAAAAATGCCCAAGGGTTTATGGGAGAAAACACCATGCGGGCAGCCATGGCAAACAGATTTGTTTCTCTTGGCGAGATCAAGGAAGCAAGAGAAAAACTGGAGCATTTGCCAAAGGAAGAATTCGAGGCACTGCGAGAAGAAATGAACCAGCGGCTTTTTGGTGTGTTGGAAGAAATTTATGATACAGGCAGTCAAACTGGCATCAATGAGGTTTATGAAATGGAGGATATTGGTGAACAGATTCAGAACATGGCGGAGGAAGCAAAGGGGGTACCGAGTGCCCGGCAGATCCAGAAGAATCTGAGAAAAGCAGGATATCCCATTTCCATGGAACTGGCGGAACAAACAGCGAGAGTTTTGGAAGAAATTAAGGAAATGCCAACAGATTTCTTTGAGGCAAAGCCGGAACGTGTGGTGGAATTTGCGGAAGTGGCAGCGGCGGTAGTACCTGATGATCTTGAGGTGGATCTGCGAAAGGTAGTGGAAAACAAAATTCCACAAGTGCTGGAATATGAAGCGGGAAGCAAAGAAAGCAGAGTACGGCAGCTCAATCGAGTGGAAGGTGTGCGGTTTTCCATCCGGGAAGAAGCCTATGACGCTTTGGTGGAAGAAAATGAAGCACTGAAAGAAGCAAATGAAGCCATGCGCAGACAGTTTGAAATTACGAAATACGCCGTACATGATCCTGTGAGCGCAAAGAAAGCCGTTAGAAAATGGCTGAAAGCACACGACAGCGAATATGATGTGGATGATTTCACAGAAAAATTTGTTGCTTTGGCGGATTATGTGGCAAATGCCGGGGACAGAGTGGATTTCCAGAAGGTCATGGGCGCATTGCAGAAGCTAGCGTATGACGCTTTATCCGAAAGCAAAGTTTTGAACACAGACCTTTCCGACGCATACAAGGACTTCAAAAACGATGTACGCAAGACAAAAATCAAAGTGACAGAGGATATGGCGGAGGAATTTGACTATTATGGCGGATACAACACTGTCAGAAAGGAAAATTTCGGAAAAATCAACCTGAGCAGACAGGGCGGCATTTATGCAGATGTGTTTTATCAGGAAATGGCAGAAAAATACCCGGAACTTTTGGATGTGGAGCGTGTGAGCACACAGGTGGATGCCGTAATGGATATTCTGGAAGTGGTGGAAAGTTTACAGCCCATCTATGAAAACCCTTACGGCATGAATCTGGACGAATACGCCATGGATGCGGCTTATGACCTGTGGGAAATGTATTTTGACATTGAGCTGCAGAAGCCAACCTTTGCGGACAAATACGAAAAGAAACTGGAAAAAGAAAAAGCCAGAGCAAGAGCCGCAAGGGAAAATCTGCGGAAAGATCTGAAGGAAAGATACGATGAAAAATTACAGCAGGCAAAGGAAGACCAGAAAAAGAAACTGGAAGATGCCAGACTGGCTGCGGCAATGCACGAAGGAAGGACACTTGTGAAGCAGCGTCGCGCCATTTACGAAAAATTGAAAGCAAGGGACAAGGAAAGACGGGACCGGGCAGAATATGCCAAGTACAAAAACATCATCGAGAAAGAAGCGGCGCTGCTGAAAAGATGGGTGGAACGTCCCACAGACCAATACCATGTGCAGGAAAGCATGATGGAAGGCGTGCGGAATTTCCTGGAAAAAATGAAATTCGATGATCCAGAACTGAATATCATGCCAACAGACATTCGGCGGATGATAAAAGACTATCAAGCCATGACTGCGGAAAACACCATGCTTTATGCGGAAGAAGATGAAAACGTACAGGCGATGCTGGAAAGTCTGGCAGATCGTGTAGGTGATGGCGTGAAGGTATCCGAGCTGGGTCCCACAGAAATGAGACAGCTATCTGTGGTGATCCGAAGCGTATCCCATTTGGTCAGAAACGCAAACAAAATGGTTTCCATCAAAAACGGGGAAAAAATATCCACCATTGGGAACGCATACATGGATGATGTGCAGAACAAAAAAACAAAGAATCCAGACAGCCGCCTGCGGGTACTTTCTGACATGATGAATGTGCAAATGTTAGACACAGAAAGTTTCTTCAAGGAAATGGGGAAAACCGTACACGACACCATTTACAGAGGGCTGCGAGAGGGATTTGACAGAAAAATTCTCCATGTGAAAGAAGCGTCGGAATTTATGCAGAAGACTGTCGACAAAAAGAAAATCCGTGAATGGGGAGAAATGGAACCGAAGGAATACACTTTGAGCGGCGGAAAAATCCTGCTGACAGATGCGCAGATCATGAGCCTGTACTGCTTGATGCGCAGAACACAGGCAAGAGGGCATATCTTTGGCGGCGGTATCAAAGGGGAACCGGTGGTGCATAAAGTCAGAGGACAGAGAAAGATCGTCAAAAATACGGAGCCGGTGGAAGTGACAGCGGCAGACGTAACAAAACTTATGAGCAATCTGACAGAGGAACAGAAAAAGGCGGCTTTGGAGATCCAAGGATATTTGGAGAGCGTGGCAAGCTGGGGAAATGAAGTCACCATGAATATGCTGGGGTACAAAAAATTTACGGAAACCAACTATTTCCCAATTGTGACCGATGAAAACTACATAAACACCATGTACGGCGCAAGAGGGGAAAAGAACAGTACCCTGCAAACAATGGGCATTACCAAGCAGACAAACAGAGAAGCGAAAAACCCCATCATTCTGGAAAATATTTTTGACGCTTATGTCAGACACATTGACCAGATGAGCAGTTATAACGCTTTTGTGCCGGCCCTTTCGGACCTGAACAAATTTATGAATTACCGGGAAATGGTGCGTGTGGTGGACGGAAAGAAATTCGGTGAGAACCGCAGTGTTAAAGAAACCATGCAGCGGGTCATGGGTCCGGCTGGTGACAAATATGTACGGGATTTGATGGAACGGCTGAACAATCCGGCAGTCAAAGAAGATGTGGAACGTCTGCCACGGATTTTCCTGCGGAATATGAAGATTGCCAGCGTAGGCGCAAACCTGCGTGTCATCATCCAGCAGCCAGTGAGTTACCTGAGAGCGGCGGATGAAATCGGCGTAGGGTATTTGATGGGGGCACTGGTACCAAGTAAGACAGACTTTGAAAAAGTATATGAGTATGCGCCAATCGCTCAATGGAAAGAGTGGGGAAACTACGAAATGAACGTAGGGCGTACCATGAAAGAATTGCTCGTCGGGCAAAATTTTTACGAAAGTTTCCTGGAAAAATCCATGATTGCCGCAGGTGTCATGGACAAGCTGACATGGGGACGCATTTGGAGAGCGGCAGAACTGGAAGTGAAGAAAAAACATCCAGAACTGACAGGGAACCGATATTATGAAACCGTTGGGGAGCGGTTTTCGGAAATCATTGACGGGACACAGGTGGTGGACAGTATTCTGCATAGAAATCAGATGATGCGGAGCCAGAGCCTGTTTTCGCAGATGGCAACATCATTTATGTCTGAACCAACAAAGACATACAACATGATGCGAAACAGTATGGTGGCAGTCATGAAAGACAACACGCCGGAGAACAGGAAGAAGGTTGTCAGAACATTTATGACGCTGGTTGCAAATGGTGTATGTGTAGCGGCTGCGGCTGGGCTGGTGGATATGCTCAGGGACGATGACGACGATGAAACACTGCTGGAAAAATGGCTGCAGGCGTTTCGTGGTGATTTTACGGAAGCGGAAAGTGTCAGCGATTATATTCTGGCTGCTATTTCTTCCAACCTGGGGAACAGTTTCAACCCGTTGGGATATATTCCGTACATGAGGGATATTTTCTCTGTGATCCAGGGATATACCGTACAGCGGAAGGATATTAGTTGGCTCAATGATTTGGTGAAGTCCGGGAAAAATCTTATGCGGTACATGGAAGGGGACAGCAACTACACATTAAACGCCGTTTTGATGGATGCTGCCGGGAGCCTGTCAAAGGCAACAGGTATCCCCATCAATTCCGCAAAACGGGATATAATGGCAATCAAAAACACCATAGTCAATTACACACTGGGACTGGATGCACAGTATGAAAACCAGAAGCTGACCTACGATGTGGGCAGTGAAAAAAATATTTCCATGTATGTGAAAATGATGCTGGAAGCAAAGATGAGCGGAAACGAACAGATCGCCACACGGATTTACAACGACATGGTCAACGGCGGCATTTCCAATGAAAAGATTGACAATAAAATCAAAACAGAACAGGTGAAAGCCATCAAGGAAGAACCGGAAGCCATGGAAGCGGCAAAAGCATACAACGAAGGCAGGGTGGATGATTACACCAGAAACGTGGAAGCATTGGCAAAGAAGGGGTATTTCATGGCAAACATTGAAAGTGCTGTGGAAAGACTGACAAAACCGCCTACGAAGGAGGACGAAGAAACATTTGAAACCATTACAAAGGACTACTGGAAGGAGGAAGGAGAAGTAGAAAGTGCGGACTATGCTTTGTTGTTCAATGCCTATATGAACGGCAACATGGCGGACTATGAAAAGATGTGGTCTATTCTGAATGCTGCCGGGAAAGAGGACAACAGTATCCGCAATAGCATGCGGAGCCGACTGAAATCGGAATACTGGAAAGCCAAGGAAACCGGGGACAGTCAGCGGATGCAGAGAGCGGCAGAGGAATTTTACAGACTGGGTGGAAAAAGAGAAACACTGGAAAAGGCGCCGCAGTAAAGAGGGAGGGGGAAACCCCTCTCTTTTTTTGGTAGGATGAATGGGAGGTGATGGGTATGGAAGCGGAATTGATAATGATTGGGCTTTCTTCCATTTGTTCCTTTCTGGCGGCATATACGATGTATAAGATCCAGAAACGGGAAAAATTGGAGGAAGAAAGAAGAAAAGCTCGAGATCAGGAGCATAAGCAAAAAGAAAAGGCAAGAGAACAGTTTGAGTTATACCTTATCCGCAGCAACAATGCGGCAATCGCACTGGGAGAAGCGACGGCAAGGGCGGTGCAGCGGATTCCTGACGCAAAATGCAACGGGGATATGCACAAGGCACTGGAATATGCGGAAGCGGTGAAACATCAGCAGAAGGAGTACCTGCATCAAAAGGCGGTGGAGAACATTGTCTGAGTATAAAGTTATCAAGAAAAAAGAATTTTCAAAAAAAATAATGAACATGGAAATGGCGCTTTTGTGGATCAATACACTGGGTGTTCTGGGGCTGGCGTATCTTTCCGTATGGAAAACATTTGACGCAGCTTTTCCATGGCTTACGGCTATGGTGACACTGCCATGGGCGGCATGGGGCGTGAGTAAGACGGGATATACCATGAAAAGCATGAGAGAGAACACAGAAGGAGGAATTGTCTATGAAAACATGATGCAGAACAAAGGAGGCGGTGTGTGATGCTGGAAATCATCGGCGCATTTATTCTGGGGTTTATGATCGGGGCTGCCTGTGAAGCGGCAACGAGGAAGTGAAAGGAGGATGAACATGAATTTCAGACAAGCACTTGCATTTATGAAAACAGGTGGGAAGGTAAAACGTCCCCATTGGGGCGGATACTGGGCGTTTGAAAACGGTACCATTATGATTCACACAAAAGAAGGTGATGTGCTGGACATTTTCGATGCAGAGAAAAAGGAATATACACTGGATAACATGGCAGCAGTGGATTTCACGCCGGCAGTGGATACGAATACACCAATTTTGGGCGGTGTGGCAAGAATGAGTTTCGGGCATGCGCTGCACATGCTGAAAAAAGGATTTGCCATGACAAGACCAAGCTGGAATGGAAAAGGGCTGTATGTAGTGATGCAGAAGGGATTTCCAGAGGGTATTCCATGTAATAAGCAGACAGCGGAAGCATGGGGGATGAAAGAAGGAGACCTGTTTAGATGCGAACCGTATTTGCAGATCAATACTGTGGGCGGTTCCCATGCGATGTGGGTACCTTCCATCACAGATATTTTTGCAGAAGATTGGACGGTGAAAAAATGAAAGAAGTAAACATTCAGAATCTTTTGACAGTGAAAAGTATTGTGACACTGGTTTTGACATTGGTATTTGCGTACCTGTCTATTACAGGGCATATCAGTGGGGAACAGTTCCTGACCATTTTCAGTGTTGTGATCGCTTTCTATTTTGGTACCCAGTACCAGAAGGGAAAGGAGGAGGACCATGGTACCGATTAAAGTCAATCTGGCAAACCCTGCCAATTATGGCGGGAAAAGAAGCAAGATCGAGTACATAGTGATGCACTATACGGCGAACGATGGGGACAGCGACGAAGGGAACGGAAATTACTTCCACAACAACGTCGTGAACGCATCCGCCCATTATTTTGTCGACGGCGACAGTATTACCCAGAGCGTACCTGAAAATTACGTTGCATGGAGCGTAGGCGGGAAAAAATATCCAAACTGCGGACAGACAGGCGGCGGGAAGTTCTATGGGAAGTGTACCAACAGCAATTCCATTTCCGTGGAGCTGTGTGACGAAGTGAGAAACGGCAGATACGATTTTACAGAGAAGACGCTGCAGAACGCCGCAGACTTGGTACGTCTGCTCATGAAAAAATATGGTGTGCCTGTGGAACGGGTGATCCGGCATTTTGATGTAACCGGGAAAAAATGCCCGGCACCCATGGTGGATGATGTGAATATGTGGAACGATTTCAAAGAAAGGCTGGTGGAAGAAGTGACAAAGTATTATGAAACAATCCAGGAAGTGCCTACATGGGCAAAGCCTATGGTGCAGGAACAGATCAATAATGGATGTTATGCGGATAACAATGCATTGCATCTGAGTGATGATATGCTGCGGACAATGGCAATTATGCAGAGAAATAAATAAAAAAACACACCTATTTTTTGCGGCGTGTTGCATGGCGTGTTGCATTTTGTGTTGCATATATGATTGTTTTGGTTCAGAAATGATATGAAAATCTCAAAAATGGCGACCGTAAAACATATTACAAATGGCGGAATATCAACGAAAAGTTGAAGTTGTGGGATTTGCAAGTTTATAAGTGTGATTGAATGTAAGAGGGTTCGAATCCCACCGCTTCCGCTCTGGAAACCTTGATTTTTCAAGGTTTCTTTTTTTTCGGGAACATTATTGGCAAGCATGATGGATGCGTAATAATGGCGTAAATCATGGAAGCGGAAATGGCGCAGACCGGAGCGACGAAGCAAACCAGGAAACATATTGGTAATATTATCCGGCATTAAATCTGTGATACGACTATTCTTCTGTTCCGGGTATAGTTTTTCTAGTTCATCATAGACAAACGGAGGAATATCGAGGATGCGATTTCCTGCATAGGTCTTTGGAGGTTTTTCAACCCATTCTTTTTTTTCATTCTGCACCAGTGAAGTATGGACATGAATAGTATGTTTTTCAAGGTTAATATCTTTCCAGCGCAGACCGCAAATTTCTCCCCGACGAAGCCCCATGGAAAACGCCAGAATGATAGGAAGAAAGAGAGGCGTTCCACGGGATCGGGAGAGAAGACACTGAAGTTCTGCTTCTGTGGGAATATGAATTTCGTTCTTTGTTTTTTTGGGCATATTTGTTTTCAAACGAAAATCAGGGTGATACATTTCCAGAGCTGCGGAAAGCAAACCATGAAGATTGCGGCAGGTCTTTGGAGAAAGGGAAGCCGCATATAAATTAAACTCACGCTGAACCATTTGTCTGGTAAGTTTTTGTAAAGGAATTTTACCGATGTCATGATAATGATTTCTCTGTAAGCTACGATAGCTTTTGATCGTAGATGGAGAAAGAATGTTTGATTTACTGTCAATATAACTTTCAATGGCTTGAGCAACTGTCATGGTTTCCATAGATTTTTTGCGGGATTTATTCATTTGAAATTCTGCTGCCAGATACTCAGCCTCTTTACGGGTGGGAGCGGTAAAACGCTCATACACCCGTTTTTGTTTGCCGTTTATGGTGACGGTGTGGCTATAAGCCTGCACAGACCAGTTACCGGACGGCAGTTTTTTTGCTTTTGCCATAGTTTCGACCTCCTTTGATGGAAGGTCGCCATTTTTGAGTTGAGATTTTTAATAAAGTTCACGTTTCAGTTTATCTTTTATTTCTTCGGTAGAGCCAGAACCAAGGCAGTCCAAACAGGGGGTATATCCTTGATAAGTGGCATTTTCTATATTAAAGATATAAAAACCATTATCATTATTTAAGTGATAGCAACCGTACTTATGATAACGGTAACCAGTAGTTGTGGTTATTACTGCGTATTTATGATAGAATTCATATTCATCATCTATTATATTCATCTTAAATTCAAGATTATTTATTTCTTGTTTATAATTATTTGAAATTTCTAATTGCTCTTTATATTGTTTTTCTACGCTATCAAATTCATTATGAAGATTTGAAACTTGTCCAAAAAGAAAAACATTATAAAAAATGCTGGAGATAGCAATGAGAGAAGTTGTAACTAAAATTGCCCTAGAATTTAATTTCATAAAATCACCTTTCACAATAAAAATCGCGAATAGTTTCAAGATTTAATTTGGTGGATCCAGAGCATAGCTTAATAATAAATTGAGAGGTGTTGAGTACTTCTTTTACTTTTTCAGCTTGAGAAAAGATATCATCTATATATATTGCTGAATCCACAAAAAAAGGGATGTATTTCTGCTCATTCATGGTAGTGGTTAAAACACATATAAATTGCGCATATAAAGTATTTACAATTTTGTCAATATCTTTATTATCAATGTTTTGAATCGTTTTATCATACAAAGCAAAACGGTTTGAAATCATCTCAACACAAATTTTTTCATTTAGACCATAATTCATTTTCAAAATAATTGATAAATTAAATTGAATACGATACATGATTTCATCATAAAATTCTTTGGCAGAGGAAATTAAAGCAAAATTCATATATGATATGAGATAAACCGTATAAATAATAGAATCAATGGTGCAATATCGATTATACTTCATGAATTTTAGGCTATCATCGTTTTTAATATGAACGGCAGGAAGAACAACAACAAAATCAAGTGAAAGATCAAAGTATTCATGATATCTGCATTGATAAGTAAATGAATGTATGTCTTTTTGGATTTGCTCCATTATTTTCTGTTTTTTACTTTTGAAAAGTCCCATAACAATTCTCCTTTGAACATTTATTTCACATCTGACTGAAAAGCAATGGCTTTACCAAGAATATACACTTGATCCAGCTGATCCTGTGCATAAATCATATCCTGGTATTTGGAATTTTCCGCCTTTAGGATCAGCAGGTTCTGTTCTGGGTAATAGACCACACGTTTCAGTGTTACATCATCACCGATAGCCACGGCTGCGATTTCGCCATTATCAACCATATCCTGTTTGCGGATGAAAACGATATCCCCGTCAAGGATACGGGCATTGACCATGCTGTCCCCTTTGGCACGCAGGCAGAAATCAGCGTGGATGTCAGAGCCGGCTAAAATATAGCTTTCTCTGTCCTCATTAGCAAAGATAGGTTTGCCGCAGGCGATCTCACCCAGCAGCGGGAATTTTTTTAATTTGACGGGATAGATATTGTCAAATTTGGATAAATCCAGAGCAGGAGCAGGGTTGATTTCATCAGACCAGCCCATCAGATACATAGGTGAAGTGTTAAGAGCATCCGCGAGGGCGGCGATTTTATCACGACGCATATTTGCGATCAATCCTGTTTCCCATTTTCGGACAGTGCTTTTTCCGACGCCAACTTTTTCTGCAACCTGTTCCAAGGTCATACCTTGGGAAGTACGCAAATCTTTGATACGTTTTGCCATATCTTGTTCACTCATTTTAGTTTCCTCCTTTCGTTAGATACAATATAACACATAGGTGTCATATAAGCAACATATAAGAATAAAAAAGATAAAAAGTTTCTGAAAAGACACAAAATATATTGACACAGGAAAAATATGGTGGTACTATCGAGGTGTCACAAAAGACACTTTTTGAAAAAGGAGGGATGAACATGAATAAAGCCAGACTGGAATATGAAATGAAAATCAGAGGTATTACTTATACAGAATTAGGCAGAGTGCTGGGGATTTCTCGTTCTGCACTCTATAAGAAGTGTAACGGGAAATCTGAATTTACAAGAACGGAAATTCAGAAAATCATTGAATTTCTGAATCTGGAATCCCCTATGGGAATTTTTTTTAATGAAAAAGTGTCTTAAATGACACTTTTGGGGGTGGGAGAAAAAGAAAAGAAACTAGAACAAAATGGGGAAAACTCCAAAGAAACTTGACAGGAAAAATGGAAAGTGGGTGATTTCATGGTTTCTCAAAAGGACAGAGAACTGCTAGGGGAAATCATCAAAAACATGACGCTGTACGGCTACAAGCGGGAAGATGTAGCCGTCATGCTGCATATTTCCGCCACCACGTTGGGGAGAAGGCTGCGGGAGCCTTCCACCTTTACAGTGGCAGAAGTCAGAACATTACAAGAAAAGTTGAACATCAAAACAGAGAACATCATTTGAAGGTTGCCATGAAAGAGTTGAGGTATGTTTGCTGCAAGATCTGCGGCATGAAATGGAACATCGCAAAGGGACAGGACACTAAGAACGGGTATGTATGCCCACATTGCGTATTTGAAAGGAAGAAGAAACGTGGACATGAGAAAAGAAGCGGAGCGGCTGGGACTAAGGGTCGGGAAGAAAATCAAACATATTCGCCGGCGGGTAAACGGTGAGGACAACGACTACATAAGCAAAGGCAAAGTAGAAGGTTTATATCCGCACATCTTTACAGTGCGGATGGAAGCGGGGTATGTGGTGAGCTTCCGATACAACGAAATTTTAGGAAAGGAATCAGAAGGGAGGGTCAAACTTGTTTGATTTGGAAAAAATCATGGTGGTTTGTATGATATTGGTTTTCTTTACGGTGCTTTGCTTTGGGGTGTTGATAGAAGAAAACCGGAAACTGAGAAGAAAGGTGGAGCAATATGAAATTCACGGACATTGCCAAAGTGGCGAAAAGAGATAAGGTCTGCTACATCATGGACGATGTGGACGGCAGTCAGTGGTTAAACACCATGGATGCAGTCTACCGATTGGAAGGACTGCCGAAAATGACCAGTGATGATTTTCTGAACCTGTTGGGTGTACCAGAGGACAAGAAAAACAAATGGGAAAGTGGAGAAATGTTTGACGAAGCTGGGCTGACAAAAACAGACAGGTTCGGAGAAGTGGAACTGACAGCTGATCCCGCTGGGATTTCTGTATTTTACAACGGCATGTATCTGACGCCATTCTATACGACGGATGGGGTGTTATGGATGGACGAAGACCTGCTGGAACCAGTGCGAAAGATGGACAGCAAGTATTTAGCTTTTTTCCTGCGAGGAGAAAAGGGAAGAAGAATGGTTGCTGTGAAAGATGGATTGATTCTGGTTGCTGTCATTTCGCCGGTGGTCATGAATGATGATTTTATGGACAAGATCAATATCATGTGGAGAAAGTGCAGACAGGAACGAGGATGGGAAGGAGTGTATGATGATGAAATCAGTGCAGATGATCTTTATCACGGAGAAGGGGCAGAGAGTAGTGAAGCAGAGCCCGCAGATGCTGGACATGGCGGCGAAGATTGAGGCTGTGGGGGGCGTGGATATCGTTCCAATGAATCCTATCAGCGAGAGAGTATTTCTGGCGTATGATACACAGAAGAATCCAGATGGACCTATGTACGACGGATGGGAAGGGGAGAAAAAACTCATCTATGGAAAAGGGCTACTGTTCCGCATGGTTGGCATGATGATCAAAGACCTGACAGAAGAAGACGTGAAACAGATGGACGGAAAAGTAGAGATCATTGGAAATCAAATGGAATTGGAGGCGTAGGAATGGAATACATCAAAGGACTGCTGGTACCGGTGAGAGGAGAGATCCGGCGAGTGGAAGTGAAAAACGAACTGAAAGCATTACAGGAAACGGTGGGCGGATATATCGAAACGCTGACACTTGCAGAAGGTGTGGTGCTGATCTGCAACGAAGAAGGGAAGCTGCTGAAACTGGAACCGAACACGCATTTTTATACCATCAACAGGGACTTCCTTCTGGTAGGCGAGAATGGGGAAGAATTCGGGGATTTGACAGAAAAGCAGATGGAGCAGCTGGAAGAAATCCTTGCATAAAAAAAGAAGGGCGTTCTCAAAAAGAGAGAGCGTCCTTCCACAGATAATTGAATACGAGATACAGTTTTATGATACCAAAAAAAAGTTGATTTTGCAAGGGATGGGGGTCCCTATGGCTCCTTGATAATGTAATTATCTTTAGAGCCATACCCCTATAAGCAGATAGGAATTGAGAGATACATAATTATGAGGTGGAAGGATGCCGAGATATATCAAAAGGATTTGGGCGGGGGATGTATACGAAGCGAAAGAATATTTCTCACCCAGAGAAAGAGGAATGAGCTGTGAGAGAGCAGCGAAAGAAAATTTATCATCGGAGGAAATGGCAGAATACAACTGCATGGAAGCAAGAAGGAAATGTGCAAGAATGGTGAATGCGAATTTCCGGCAGGGTGATTTATTTTTGACGTTGACGTTCCGGGAGAGGGTAGATGTGGAAAATGCCCTGCGGTTATTCAGAAATTTTATCAGCAGATTGAAACGGCTGCGGAAGCGGAAGGGATACAGTGAACTGAAATATTTATATGTGGTGGAGAGCAAACGGAAGCGGGAGCATATCCATTTACTGATCAACAAAATGGACCTTTCTATGAAAGAATTATCTGAGGTATGGGGGCTGGGTCGTGTGATGGTTTCCATTTTGGAACCGGGTGGGGACTACACGGGACTGGCATACTACATAACCAAAGAAAATTACAAAGAGTACGGAAAACGGTGGAGCGGCAGCCGGAATTTAGAAAAGCCAAAAGTAAAGGTCACTTTGGTTTCGGAGGAAAAGAAAACGAAGCGGCTGCGGGTGCCGAAGAATTACAAGGTCATTGAGGAAGTGCAGTATTATTCAGAAATCACAGGACACACAAGATATGTAAGAGCGGTGAAGATCGGAGGAGAAGACTATGGCAACGGAAAAGAAGGGCAGCCACACATGGAGCATCCTGACGGGGAAGGATAAGCGTTGCTTTGTAACCGGCAGAGAAAATGGTTTGCAGAAGCATCATATTTTCCATGGAAGCGGAAAACGGGAGGTTTCAGACAAGAATGGTTTCTGGTGTTATCTGGTGCCGGAAAAACATCTGGCTGGGTTGGGCGGTCTGCATGCCAACCCGGGGAATGGTCTGGATCGGGTGCTGAAGTGTATCTGCCAGAGAGAATACGAGAAAACACATCCCAGAGAAGACTTTATTGACCTGATTGGGAAAAATTACATCATGCTGGATCTGGACGAAGCGGAGCAGCGGAAAGCGGAAATGGAAAGTATGGTGGAGGAAAGCGGATTGAAACAGTACAAGATATTCTGCATGTTGAAATATGGGGCATTGCCGTTGAATGACTGTTGGTTATGCGAATACGAAAGTCAATTCGTGGAGAAAATGGGAATGTGCATTCATGGAGAGGAGGATGGGTTTTGGCTGATTTGAAAGGGATGATTTGCAGAGGGATCGTCAAGGTGGTTTGCTGGTGGAATAAGGGAAGAATGCCGTTTTGAGGTGAGTGGAAATGAATAGGAGAGAAACAACGAAGTTTTTAAGTGATTTGTTGGTAAAAGATCGTTTTAACGGTATTGGGAAATACTGGGCAAGAGAAGTTAGTATCGACTATGGAACAACTGATGTGAAACGGGTTGACTTTATGGAATTTCAACCTACTGGAGTTGTCAGTATTTCAGAAATCGAAAAAGGAATTTTTGTTTGCTACGAAGTGAAAAGTTGCATGGCGGACTACAAGAGCGGATTCGGTCAGAATTTTTTGACAGAAAAGAATTATCTGGTCATGCCTGCGGAGTTATGCGAAAAGGTCATGCACGAAATTCCGAGAGGGATCGGGGTGATTTGTCCTATTCCGTTGGAAAAAGGTATTGCAGAGGAACTTGAAAATCCAACGCCTCTGGATGAAGAATGTATTCAGTGGAAAATGCGTGTTATTTTGCCAGCGTACACAAGAAAACGGAAGCGGTCAATGGTAGAGCTGCTTTTCTGTATGTTGAGGTCAGGAAAATGAAAGATGGGGTAAAAGATGGACGTAACATCAAATGACATTATGAATCTAACGATAGCATTTGAAAAGGTTCAGCAAAACAGAAATATAGGTAATGGATATGTAATAGGAGATGCATACAGAGAGGGAATATTAAGTGCATTAAAGATTGCAACAGATAAGTATATTAATCAGTTAAAGGAACAGAAGTAAGAAAGAAATTATCGGAATAATCGTAATGAAAGGGAAAAACCATGGAAAAGAAACTAAGAATACTGATAGAAAAAAGAAATAGAGATATGGTTTCTGAATTTGAAGGAACCTATTTAGATGTTATATCTGCGTTAATTTATAACGCTTGTTTCACTATATCGCAAAGCCAGAATCATCAACTGCCAATAGAAGAGTGTAAAAAAATTCTGAACAATATCATAGACAAGGCATTTGTTATGTTAAAAGAGGAAGAAAAAATATGAAGGCATGGGTTGTGCGAGAAAAAGATGAATTTTGTGCAAGGGTTGTTTTTGCGGAAACAAGCGGAAAAGCAAAGTTTTTGGCTTTAGGTACAGAGCCGCTTGAAAATGCTGAATTTTGTAGGCTTGAAGCAAGGAGAGCACCAGAAATGGACAAGTACTACAAAGATGGAAAAACAGTAATGGACTGGTTAGACCAAAAAGACAGGGTTGCAATGGTAAAAGATGCAAATTTCACCTGCGAATACATAGAAATGAGTGAGTGCGAAATATGTCAAGCAAGGGAATTTTGCAGTGAATGGGAAGAAATGGAGGAATAAGTGTGGATACATATAAAAAATTGGCTGTATTCCTGAGTGCGCAGAAAGAAGCGGAAAAGCAGGGAAAGAATGAATTTACTTGCCCCCTTTGCGGCGGACGCGCGAAGTGGGCCAGATATTCTATCAACGACCATTTGCACGTAGGGTGTGAAAAATGTGAATTTTACATAATGGAGTAGGGGGGATAAGTATGCAGAAGCCATTATATGCGGAAGCCATTGCTTATTTTGAAAAGCTGGAAAAGAAACATGACTACCAGGCAAACAAGGCAAAATGGCAGGGGCGCAGTGAGCAGGAGATCGAAAACATCCAGCGGAAAAAGGAATATGCAAGGATGGCAGCGGAAGCGTTGCGGGAAGTTGGAGGAATTGTATGAATGAGAAAAAGTTTATCACAAAAGAACAGGCAGTATACATCCTGCCAGATGGGAATTTGATACATACATTTTATCAGTTGGGCAGTAGTTTGGTCGGAGCGGATTGGAGCAGAGAAGAAATTATAGAAAAAATACAGAAGTCGGACATCTTAGAATTAACAGGAGAGATAGCAAAAGGAATGGGACATGGGCTTGTGGCATACGACAAAGATACAGAAAGACAAAGTCAAATTCTTTTTATTGAAACAAATGCAGAGCGGTTGGAAGAAGTGGAAAATGGGAGAAATAAGGAAATGAATTGCAAAAAGTGTATCCACGATCCAATATGCCAATTATGGAGAGACCAGGAAAAGCAGGACGCATCCTGTTATGTGGAGGAAGAATGCTTCATGGGTGTAAAAGAGGTACTGAACTGGGCAAAGGTCAGCCTTGAGAACAGAAAAAAAGAACTTTTGAAGGAAAAAGAGGAACTGGAAAGACAGAAAGAGGAGCTGCGAAAGGAAGAACATCCATGGGGAAACCGATGAACGTAAAAAAACACTTGAAACAGCTGATCTGCCCCTGTAAGGACTGCCGAAAGCGGCATGAAAAATGCCATGGAAGCTGTGACCAGTACAAAAACTGGGATGCCGAACAGAAAAAGCTGAAAGCGGAAATGTGGAAGGAAAGGAAATCAGAACATGAAGCGGATGAGCGGAAAAAAGTGGCAGTGCGGAATTACATAAGGAGGAAGAAGCAGAGATGAATAAAGTGATAATGATGGGAAGGCTGACAAAGAATCCAGAGGTCAGATACGCCGAAGGAGAAAATCCGGTTGCAGTAGGGCGGTATACGCTGGCAGTTAACCGAAGATGGAAGAAGGAAGGCGAATCGGAAGCGGATTTTATCCCATGTATTGTGTTTGGGAAGTCTGCCACCTTTGCGGAGAAATATTTTTCTAAAGGACAGATGATTGGAATCGTTGGGAGGATGCAGGTACGGAATTGGACAGACAAGGACGGAAACAAAAGAAGAAACATTGAAGTGGTGGTGGAGGAACAGCACTTTGCAGGCAGTAAAAACGAGAATCAGGAGCCGAGGAGAGAACCGGCAGAAGATGGTTTTTATCCCATAGACGATATCGAGGATGATGATCTGCCGTTTTGAGGAGTGAAGATATGAAACAAATGAATTTACTGGAAGAATTGATTGTTGATAATTTTGCAGGAGGAGGCGGCGCATCTACTGGCATTGAGCTTGCCACTGGACGCCCGGTGGATATTGCGATAAACCATGATCCAGATGCCATTGCCATGCACAAGGCAAACCATCCTTACACCACACATTATTGTGAATCGGTTTGGGATGTAGACCCGAAGAAAGTGTGCAGAGGAAGAAAGGTAGGGCTTGCCTGGTTTTCGCCGGACTGCAAGCATTTTTCAAAAGCAAAGGGCGGTAAGCCTGTTGACAAAAGTATTCGAGGGTTGGCGTGGATTGTGCTGAAATGGGCTGGTACGGTGCGTCCCAGAGTGATCATTCTGGAAAATGTGGAGGAATTCCAGACATGGGGACCTGTGAGAAAAGGAAAACCAGTCAAAAGCAGAGCGGGAGAAACATTTCGAAAATGGAAAGAGCAGCTGGAAAGCCTTGGGTATTGCATAGAACACAGGGAACTGGTAGCGGCAGATTATGGAGCGCCTACCATACGGAAGCGTTTCTTTCTGATTGCACGATGTGACGGAAAGCCCATTGTATTTCC
>PPYF01171811.1_pt1 | contig 37292 bp, 36 predicted proteins | sample 1559871 | NCBI WGS metagenome assembly PPYF01 (sample SAMN08240021, study PRJNA423297) | Human gut metagenome, whole genome shotgun sequencing project.
TGCGGGTTAATCGTCACGCGGGAGTCGGCGTTTTCCGCCAGAATGGCAGTGGCATCCGGGTCGTTGTAGTTAACCCCCAGTTGCACTTCACCGTTTAGCGTGATCTCGCCGCCTTTATTCGCCTGAACGTATTTCCAGCTCCCACTGCGGGTGGTATCGATAACATCAATGTTCAGACGACCATTAATGTCGATTTTACCCGCCGTGAACGCATCTTCTTTACTGGCCCGAATGCCGGTACCGGTTGTTTGCTGATGCCCCTGAGTATCCAGCGTGATATTCAGGTCGTTACTGGTAAACTGCGAAGCGCCCACGGACTCGACACCACTGAGAACCGTACTCTCCGCGCCTGACTTCAGCAGCAGGCTCGTCTTTCCTGCCATGGTCACATGTGCATCCAGATCAACGCCGGTGAGACCATCTGAAACCCAGATCCCGGAAATCACGCCATTCGCATCGTTCACGGTGACATCAATAGCGGTGTCGCCCAACGCTTCAACGTCAGCCCCGTTAGAACTGATACCGTCCGCATACTGATCGGCGACGGATGTAATCGTGGCATTTTTATAACGAATCAGTGAACGGTCGGCATCCACACTGGATTCCGAATCGAGGCCGACGGCGTAGAATGTCCCCTTACTATTGACGATCAAATTTTCAGCGTTGATTTTCGATCCCGACTTTGCATAGATCGCGAAATTCTTCCCATTCGCCCCGGTCACCGCAGAATTAACCGTGGTGGTGCCGGTTAAGGTAAAGACGCCATTGTGTTTATTGCCCAGAATGCCCGCAATATCTTTGCCATCACGCTTTTGACTCATATTTATCGTCAAATTATCGGCAACGATCGAGCCTTTTTGCGCGAGATAGGCTGCACTGTTACCACCCACCTGAACGATACCCACCGCATACATGAACTGATAATCATTATCCAGCGGAATGTCTGGTCGCCCCTCGACGGTGCCTGGAATGACATCGCCGATGATATGATTCACGGTAGTCCCTGAACCTAAATTAATGGTTCCGCTGTTGGCGACAATCACTGTCCCGTTGGAAATTAAAAAGTCACCGTTTTCAAATTCGCCCCCACCCGAGACCGTGGGCGTTCCGCCAGGGTTGGTAATGGTTACACCACCATTATTCGCCACGGAAATCGTATTGTTTTCCCCTGCGGTGCTAATGATTTTATATTCCTGATCTTTAGCGATGATCCCGCTTCCGCTAATAATACCATCTACATCATGAATGGCAGCACAGACATTATTTGCCATTAACAGACTACTGATTAACAACGCCATGGTTGTTAATTTAAATTCTTTTCTCTTCATATCAATTCCACTGTATCGAAATAACAGCACGTTATACATCGCATGATTAAATGCAGTGTATTTGTGAATGCGTTAAGTAAAAGTCACGGCAATGTAACGTATGTTCTTCCGACCCAAACGCCCTGAGTCTCATTGCGGTATTTAGGCAATATTTTCCAGATATCAGGCGTGAGAACAAATGAAATGATCTTAGCCATGATGACAATTCAATCATCTTAAGAACAAAACAACAAAAGAATATAATTCCTTAAATGACATTATATACAGCATATTATTTCATTAAATGCAGTTCAGAAATGAGGTGTTTAAGAATAATTAATCTCCACTTAAGATCTTTCCTCATTAATCAGACATAAAGGATCATGTGAAACCTCATTTTGTGAGGAAGAGTGACGGTATTTCGCCGATCATCTCCGGCAACATAGCGACAACAGGCCGACGTTTTTTCAGCCTGAAGCATGTTCTGGTGGGAATAGCATTAACGATTATGAGACGGGCGTTTGTTCGTCAGAATCAAGATTTTACCTGGCAAGAAAAAATAAAACCGGCGCATCAGGCACCGGTTTTATCTGCGAGTGTTAATTATCGGTCAGGCATTTTACGCCGGTTTTTGCTCCGTTTTCGTTTGCGCGTTTTCCAGCATCCGACGCACCGGAACAATCAGCACAATCAGTACTGCCGCACAAATCAGCAATGCAATGGAGCAGCGGGCGAAGAGATCAGGCAGCATGTCCAGTTGGTCAGCCTTAACGTGCCCACCAATCAGACCCGCCGCCAGGTTACCTAAAGCGCTGGCGCAGAACCACAGGCCCATCATCTGACCCCGCATTCTTTCGGGCGCTAACAGCGTCATGGTCGCCAGACCAATCGGGCTCAGACACAGCTCACCCAGCGTCAGCATCAGGATGCTGCCCACCAGCCAGAACGGCGATACGCCTGCTCCACCGTTGCTCAGGACATTCTGCGCCGCCATCATCATCAGGCCAAAGCCCGCTGCCGCGCACAGAATACCGATAACAAACTTGGTGATACTGCTCGGGCGCACATTTCGGCGCGCCAGTGCCGGCCAGGCCCAGCTAAAGACCGGAGCCAGCAGGATGATAAACAGGGCGTTGATCGACTGGAACCAGACGGCTGGAATTTCGAAATCTCCGATCATGCGGTTGGTGTAGTCGTTCGCGAACAGGTTGAACGAGGTTGGTTTCTGCTCAAACGCCGACCAGAAAAAGGCCGCAGAAACCAGTAAAATAAAGCAGACCAACAGTCTGGCGCGCTCTTTGCGGGTCAACCCGGCAAACACGAACAGATAGATAAAGTAGAGCGCCACAGACGCGGCAATAACGTAGACCAGCATGCTGGCAACGGCGACCGGATTAATGACAATCACGCCCTGGGCAATCAGCGTCACAATGATGGCAACACCAACGGCCAGCGCCAGCAACCAGCGTCCCACGCCGTTTCTCTTCACCACCGGGCTGTTCCAGGTCGAATCAAGCCCCACTTCGCGGTCATAGCGTTTCATGGAAGGAACGGCAAACACGCGGAAGATAATCAGCGCGACCAGCATCCCGATCCCACCGATACCAAAGCCCCAGTGCCAGCCGTGAGATTTGATTAACCAGCCAGAGATCAACGGGGCAATGAATGACCCCATGTTAATCCCCATGTAGAACAACGAAAAACCGCCATCGCGGCGGGCATCGCCTTTCTTATAGAGGGTTCCCACCATGACCGAGATACAGGTTTTGAACAGACCCGACCCCAGCACGATAAACATCAAACCGATGAAAAACAGGTTGTCGCCCATCCAGGCCGACAGGGCAATCGACAGATGGCCGAGCGCGATCAGGATCGAGCCGTACCACACCGCGCGTTGCTGCCCGAGCCAGTTATCCGCGAGCCAGCCGCCCGGCAGCGCTGCCAGGTACATACTGCCGGCAAAAATACCGACGATAGCAGACGCATTTTCCCGCGCCAGTCCCATGCCACCGTCGTAGACGGTCGCGGCCATGAACAGAATCAGTAACGGACGAATGCCATAAAACGAAAACCGTTCCCACATCTCCGTGAAGAACAGTGACCCCAGCGGATAGGGATGGCCGAAGAACGTTCGGCTTTCGTTTTTATTAACAGAGGAATGCATAATTTCTCCCGAAATGGTGTGTTGTCTTGCTTGTAGCCGCTGAATTACCCGCCGACCATTCATCTATCTGGTCGATCATTCACATCCAGCGAAATATTATTTAACCATTTGATAACCATAAGACAGTTTTGTCTAGTGCCAACATCGGGACTTTAAGATGAAAACTCGATAGATGTCTAGTTTTGTAGATTTTCTGTTTGATAAACAAGGATAATGATTGACTTTAAAGGCTTGCAAATAATTGCCTATCAATTTTTTAATAAACAAGGTGTTATCTACAAGCATTGTCCCGGGAAGCGCGAAGGATCGAGCTGTATCTTCCAGGGCATTTTTTTACTGAGATACTTGCACGGGAGGTTGAATCGCTTCGCCGTCGCCCGAATGACATGGCTGAATCCTGAGGATGAATCATGCCCTTGCCAGGTAAGGTTCCCTGTTATAGCGAAAAAGCCCGACAGCGTAAGCCATCGGGCATCGGTTTTCTCTGGTTGCAGCACAGAGCAATTGTCGTTTATACCATCTCTCGACGTCCCATCAGGGCGTAGAGCTTGCCGGCAAAGGTTTCACTGACCGGCCACTCTTCAGCGGCAATACGGGTCGTCGTGTGAAAACCGCACTGCGCCAGCAACTGCAAATACTCGTCATCCCGCCAGGCCCGTGTCTGGCTGCTAAAATGCACAACGCTGGCATCGGCCTTGAGCGCCCAGAACGTCGTGGTGCTGGTTTGCGTTTCTTCATTCCAGCGATTTTCGCTTAATAACAGATGCGGTTCGGCGAGAAAAAGCCCCTCTGGACACCGCTGCCAGGACGCGGGAGCCATCCCCTGTCTTTTGACCTCGTCAAACGTATGCACTTCAATCAGCAACTTGCCCCCCGGCTTCAGCCAGGCTGCACTACGCGCCACCAGCCGTTGCGCATCCTCAAAACTGAAGACATTGATTTCACCGAAGGTCATCATAACGAAATCAAACGTGCCATCAGGCTGGTAGTCGCGGACGTCCTGTTCCTGATAATCAATATCCAGCGCTGCGCTCTGCGCCTGTTCTCGCGCCCACTGCACAGAGGCCGGAGAAAAATCGACGCCAGTGCAATCAAATCCGCGCTGCGCGAGACGTTGAGTGTAAAATCCGGGGCCGCATCCCAAATCAAGTATTGTTGCGCCCACGGGAAGCTGGCGGGCGATCCAGTCGACCTGTTGTTCAATGACCGAGAGTTTACGACTGGCCCAGTCGTGTTCCTGCGACAAATGGTTTTCCAGCATCCTGCGGCTGAAATCCGGATCATTCCACGGGATCTTTCCGCCCGTTTCACGATCGTTGTATTGTCCACTCAGAAGTGTCAGTTCAAGAAGATTCATCCGTTGATCTCATCGTAATGTACCTGGTGGCTGAAATATCGCTCCAGCCTGCCTTCACAACGGGCGCATTATCTCATGCTTCCGGGATTATTTACCCCACTCCAACTCACACCAATTCAGATTTGTCAGCAGGAAAATCTGATAAGCGAACAGGATTAATCACCTTCAGGGTTTTATTTTTGTGTTGAATAATCCCTTGCTGCGCAAGTTTTATCAGCGCACGATTGAGTTGCCTGACAGAAACTCCCAACATGGCCGCGAGCGACTCTCTTTTCTCCAGTTGAATTGTGGCGCCTTCGTTTTGCGTTTTAATAAGTAAGAATTTACGCAATTTAGATTCCACCGAAATCGCGCCACTGGAATGGATCAGTGAATTATGCAGTAGTTTATGACTTAAATTCTGGCACATAAAAAGAAGAAAGGCGGGATCGTTCATCGCGTGTTCTTTTACGGCCTCGACCGGTAGGGTCAGTAACCATGAGTCCGTTAATGCCTGAACGGAACCGACGGCCTTACTTTTCTTAATGGAGAAAAGTTCCATTTCGCCAACAACCGAAAAAGGCGTTTCAAAAGAATAAACCGCGTGCGTCCCGTTTGGATTATGGCGCTCGACCTGCAGTTTACCGTCAACCAGGAAATAGAGATGCGTCAAATAGGTGTTTTGCGTCATCAGATACTCCCCGGCATCAATTTTGACCAGACGCAGTGTCGCTAACAGGGAGGGGTTAATTATCGCCGATAACCTGTTCGTTAAAATAAACCGCTCTTTTAAGGCACTGTCATTGATATTTTTCATCTTCCCCTCGACGCAATCCCATTTTCCCTTTATGGGATAGCACAATAAAGTGAGCGCGGCGATAACAAAAAGGACATCTGTCTCTTTTACTATCGCCAACTCCCTGTGTTGTCACATTGATGCGAATTGACTACTGTGCGTACCACACCTTTTCATGACGTGTTCAGGAACTCAGTTCCACTTAAGTGTCATCAACCTGTCTTCACGGCAGGAGGCACCAGAGGTCTGCGCTACCGACGCTGAATATATTTGTTATGCAAATAAGATGTGGCGCTCATTTTTTGAACACAGCCAGCCCTATTCTGTGAACCGTTTTCAGGAGGTCAAAAACATGAAAAAGCTTCTGATAGGTTGTTTGTTCGGGAATACGGCAAATTCTCTTGCCAAAAAGATGCAGGTACTGGCTGAAAGCCGCGGCTATCCTCTCATGATAAGCGCGGTGGGGCTGGATAATTTCGAAAGCGTGGCGCCCGCTTTCGACGGTTTTCTCATAGCGCCGCATATTCAGTACAAGCTCAATGAAATTTATGACATTGTCGGAAATGCACGCCCTGTCGCCATTATTGAAAGCCTGCCCTACGCGTCGCTGGATGCGGAGAAAGTGTTAAACTTTGTGAAGGAGAAAATGCCTGAGCTGGCAGCCTGACGCCGCAACGTATTTGCCGCTTCCGCTCATGAATAAGAATAACAGGGGCAATCTCAAAAAATTAAACCCGGTGCGTTACGCCGGGTTTGTCTATGTTAGTAAAGCGTCACCCTTTCAAGAATTTCCAGCGTCTTCGGCAGTGCGGCCGCCCAGGGCTGGCTGCTGCCCATCTTGATGTTGGGCTTGTTTTTACCGTGGAAATCGCTGCCGCTGGTCGCCAACAACGCTTTATCCAGCGTGAACTGATAAAGTTCGCGACGAAGTGCTTCATCATGATAGCTGGAAAAAACCTCCACGCCCTGTACGCCGAGCGGCAACATTTGCTCAATCACCGACAACGGCTTTTCCTTTACGTTGGCACCGATATGCGCAATCACCGGAATACCGCCGTTATCAATAATCATCGACGCCATCTCTGCCATGGGCGGCAGTTCAACCTTCACATGACAGGGTTTGTCGCGGCCAAAAAAATCCCAGAAGAAGTTAATCAACGGCATGTCGCTGCGAGAGTTCCCTGCCCGGTACGGCAGCAACAGTTCATGATTCGCATTGCGCGCATCCTCTAAAATTAACTCCGCCATCTGCTCTTCCTGCGGAACGCGATCGCCCGCCAGGGCATACAGGCGATCGACGTCAAGCTGGAACCCGAGCGCCCGAAGTTTCGCCAGTTTCAGCGGGGTCGCGACGCTTTCCAGATGGTGGAAATTCTGCTCGACGACGTCAAAATCCCGACAATCACGACGAAAACCGTAGCCCAGCAGATGATAGTTATTACCCGCAAACGAGCAGTCAATTTCAATGCCCGTCATCACTCTCACAGCGTTTTCATTGCCATAGTGAATAGCTTCCTCAACGGACCGCGCCGAGTTGTGATCGGTTATCCGCCTGTAGATCTTCATCGCTGTCTGTTCCTGCTTTGCTCGCTCCCTTGCATGGTTCCTGCATCAAATCCGCTGATGGAGTTGGCCGCGTCGAGGGCTCGCTGACGCAGCTGCACAGCGTGATCGTCAAAATCGCACTTAGTATGATTCGGGTCGTTAACATATTTCACCACATCACGGTAAATGGTCCGGTAAATCACTTTGCCTTCGGCGCTGGCGTTCGCCGCTTTCTGTTCGCCGGTGGCGACGGTCTTCTCAGCCTTTTTGTTCTTTTCTGCGTGCTCACTATTCACCTTGTCGCTGTGCGCATACCAGCCTTTCAGATAACCGGATTCGCGCACAACGCGCTTATTGCTCACATCGATGTTGAACGATGCAAAACGCATGTTCTTCGCCATGCGGGCGTTAACGAGATAGGTGTCACGTGGGAAAATACAGTGCAGGAAATCAAATTTGTCGTCGGGCTTTTTCTTCGCCGCGTCGAGGATTTTCTCGCTGACATTGTCCCTGCCAAACTCTTTAATGGCCTGCTCTGCCGTGAGCTGGTAGCGGCGGTATATCGTGTCCACGATGCCATCCTTGCGGGTGGATGTGACAAAGCACTGCGCCAGCGGCCACTGCTGGAACATGAAGCCGCCCTCTTCGCGGTCTTCGTCGATGTACAACACGAACCAGCCCGCGCATACCACATCGAGATTGGCCTCGTACCCTTCCGCGTCGAAGTTGGCAGCGTGGATATTTTCCCACACCAGCGTTGCGCACTCAGACAGCCAGGATTTCGCATCGTCCGGGAGAGACTCGCTGTCGAGGTTCAGCCACTGCGCGTTTGCCGGGGTCATGCCGGACATGAGCGCAGACGCCAGCATACGGGCGCTGTCGGTGGCGGTGCCGTCCAGTAGCTTAGCCACCTTGTGTTTTGCGCTCTGGGCGTCGAGCACCTCATCAGAGAATCCCGCGCCGCGCAGCGGATAGGTGTAGTCATAGCACTCGCGCCAGACGCTTTCGTGTTGCTGGCGGTTTGCTTTCAGCGTGTCAGAACGCTTGATCAGCTTTACGGCGAGTTCATCCATCGGTTACGCCCCCAGTGAACGTTTTGTTCCGGATGCCGCAGCACCGGAGCCGAGCAAAGAGGTGCCGGAATCGTCCGTTCCGCCTGCGCCACTTGCCAGCAGGGAAGAACCCTGTTTACGTTTCTTGCGTGCTGCTGCGTCAGCGTTAGCCGCTTTGGCTGCTGCGTTCGCTGCTGCATCGGCTTCCGCCTGTGGATCTGTGGTCTGGACGTCAGGCGTTTTGTCTTTGGTCCATAAGCCCGCAGGATCCAGTATTTTTTTAGGGTCAAATCCGCCACACATAGCGATTCTCCTTAGCCTGGTACGTGCCAGCCGTGTTCAGTCAGAACGGGTTTACCCGTCACCGGCTGGCGTTTGCCCTCTTCGTTCGTCACGTAGCCGTGCGGTGCAGCGGGTGCCGCCGTAGTGGCTTTTTTGACGAGTTCGAGGAAATCAATACAGTTGGTCAGCGGGTTACCGACCAGGTCGGTGAAGGCGTAATCTTCAAAGCGGGCGATGATAGCCGCGCCCTGTTCGTTGATGGTTGCCAGCACCGTATTGCGCTCATTAAGCGCTGCGTCGTCGAGCAACTCACCAACGCGCTGCTGTACGGTCTGTTCGTCAGCGCGTGGCGCATCAGACAGCGGCGCGGACTCCTGCCCGGGGACTTCAACGGTTTTCTTCTGTCGTGCCATTGTGATGGCTCCTGTCGATGATGGAGCCGTAAGTGTGAAACGGGTGCGCGGTCGGGATCCCGACCAAATGGAAGATTTGTTAAAAACAGGGCCTATTTAACATAATGACCGTTACACGCCCTGTCAAAAGTGGACTCATAACGGATTCAGCGTAAAGGGGTTATTTGTTGTGGTTTGCTAGCGGGAAATGGTGAAAATGGACTGCATAAATCGTGCATAAAACAGGGCGCTTTTTGCATAGCGTTTTTTATCCGTGAGCGGCCTGTTTTTGCATGTTTTCATTGCGGTAATCGCTTTGTGCGCCAGGCGTAAACGAATCGCCGTGATGTGACCTGCGCCGGTAGTTCGGAACGCGGGCGTTGCGTTACGTAGCACCAGAAATCTATCAGCGCTTCACCTGTGTGATGGTTCGGTGCTGCGCCCTGCTTCCAGCCGATGATAGCAGACTTAGACACGTCCAGCTCGCGGGCAATCTCCTGCAGGGGAATGCCGCTACGCGTGATGTCGTTAATCACCCGGAACCAGTCTGTTTTGAATGTTGCGACAACTGGCATAGATCACCTCGCAAAACGCGCGCACGCGCGAGCATAGAGAGCAATTTTATTGAGCTGCTGGCGCTCGTTAATCGCCGTGATGGAATCAAATCGTGTTTGCATATCGCTACCCGCAATAAATTACATGTTCGCCCTGTACCAGCCTGTACCCACCTGTACCAGCTCTTTTCAAACCTTTCCCCCAAACGACTTATATATATAAATGGGGTTCTTAGTATTTAGGTTGGTACAGTTGGTACAGTTGGTACTGACGTTTAAATTCAATTAGTTAAAATGTACCAACCTCTATTTTGAGGTTGGTACAGATTGGGACACTGCCTCGAATATGCGAGTCATTTTCCCGTCAACACGACGCTGAACGCGCTTATATCCGCAATTTTGCAAAACATTACTAATTCGCATTTCTTCGCGTTTTCCGATGTGGCTGGGATTTAACCCAATCGCATCGCGCAGCACGTCACTAGCGCGTAAAAATTCGCAATTTCGAGGAATGTCGTTAGTCATCAGGTCAGGCGTGTCGAGCCATTTCTCGACCGTTTCGAGCCACGCGTCCTTAATGGTGTACTGCTCATGGACATTTACGCCGAGGCGCTCAGCATCGCGGAACTGGATGCCGCCAAGGCGTTTAAACGTCTCGCGGGCCTCAGCCCACAGCAGCAGCAAATCGCGCTTAATGGCCTGCACATCGACGCTGGAGACCTCGACAGGGAGCCAGCGACGGTTACCGGTCTTGTCAGCGAGGAACTCGTCTTCGTTGGTGGTACCGATGAACACCAGGCGACGCGGGAACTGGGTAGTGAACTCCCGGTATTTAGGGATCCAGTTCTCATGCGTACGCGTCACGAATGCCTTAATGCTTTCCAGCTCTTTGGTATTGAGGCCACGCAGCTCGCCTATCTCCGCCACCAGACGCCCACGCATCTTGCGTGCGAGATCGTCGTCTTTCTCAGCGAACGATATCTCGGTGAAGAACGCCGGATCGGGTGATAAAGCCTCCACGCCGGACGATTTGCCGCAGCCCTGCGGGCCGACCAGGATCGGCACCATATCGGCTTTGACGCCGGGCTCCAGCACCCTGCCCGCCAGCGCCGTCCACATGTACATGGACACCGCACGGGTGTATGGCGTGTCGGCGGTACCGAAGTGCGTATGGTAGAAAGATTCAATGCGCGGCACGCCGTCCCACTCCAGCCCGTTCAGCCAGGTAGTCGCCGAATCGAATGGCTGTTCGTCAGCGGCCAGCAGAACAACGTCGCGAATGAGCTCGCGTCCGACGGGTTTAAAGCCTCGCTTTTCCATCGTGATGCGCAGGCGCGCATAATCTGCATCGGTGAACGCCTGCCACTGGCCGGAGCCTGCCTGGGCGAACATGATTTCATCGCGGAACTGGTCAAAGCGGATATCGATATCCACAAAGTCAGAACGCACAACGGCTTTGGCCGCGTTGCTGATGGTGGCCTCGATGCGGCCCCACTTATCGCGCTCGAACGCCGGCAGCGGTAATGGCTCGGCCACTTCGGTGCTGGTCAGGTCTTCGAAATCATCGTTGCGGATCCCGATGGCATTAAGGAAATCACCGTCGTCGCGATGCGCGCAGCTGGCGTGCAGGCATTTGAAATGGCCCTGCTCAAAGCCAGCGGTACCGCCCGGGAAGTAAACCGTGCTCGTCGGATCGCCGCCGGTGCTGTGACCATCCTCAAACGGGCAGCGGATATAGCGCTCGCCGTTTGAGCCATCGAGTAATGTCCAGCCGTTAGCGTCCAGATAATCCGCAGTCTCATCCGTAGCGCCGGGCGTGAACGTTGAGCGGTCGCGCATCTTCGTGCTGCCCGCTTCGGTGGTGACCGATACAGGCAGCTCATCAGCCAGGCTCTGCCACAGCGTCTCGAGCTGGTCAGCAGTTATGGCTGGAGGTTCATCCGGCAGACCGCCATCCCATTCAATACGCGCGCCGCTGCTGTGCGTACCACATGCGACGAATTGTTGGCCGTTGGCCAGCAGTTCGATAATCCCCATATCGCCCGCCAGACGGTGGATGCGCTTACGGAAATCACCGTCAACGGCCAGCAGGTACAGACATTTGTTGCTGTTGGCGCGCCAGCGACGAGGCGGCAACTCGCCCAACAGCTGCACCAGCGTTTTGCGAATATCGGCCTGGATGTCTTCGTCTTCACTGTCGCAGTCGAGCGCCAGCCAGCCGTGGCCTGTCCGTACGCAGATACCGTAATCTGGCTCTTTCGACCAGCGGGCAAAGTCGCGTTCCGTTACGACGTGCTCGGTCCAGTCCTTGATCCCGGTAGCCAGGCGGTCGCGGTTATACAGGCTCGGCGTCTTGCCAAGCGCTTTCAGTTTACTGTTAGGGGATATAGTCGCACCCGGGTTGCACACGACAGGCAGCAGCTGATCAGTACGACCCAGCACCAGATCGAAGTGAAACCATTCGTCAGGCGTCGCCCCCCAGTTCTTTTTCTCTGGCATGGGTTACGCCTTTTGTCTGGCAGTAGTTTTCTTCGCTAAGATTTTCTCAAGCTGCAAAGCCCGCAACTCGGGTATATCATCGCCCCACTGGGACACAGCCCCTTTGGAAACCTTCAGCAATCTGGCTAATTTGGCTTTGCTTCCCGCCAGTTCTATGGCTCTTGTCTTTTTCATATCCGTTTTCCTGGACATATGTAGTTCAGTTGAGGTTAAGAAAACTAAACAAATAAGTCAAGAAAACGATACCCTGGATAAGTTAAGCTAACTAAACTAATTGAGGGTATCATCATGATTAACGACCGTATTCGCGAAGCACGCCGCAACGTTAAAGTGACTCAGGACGCGCTTGCTAAACGCATTGGGCTGACCAAAGCGACGATTTCCCAGTGGGAATCTGGCACGACAACGCCAAACGGAAAAAATCTAATTAATCTGGCTGAGGCGTTGAATGTATCCCCTGAATGGCTGCTGACAGGAAAAGGATCTGAGTCAAAAGAGGTGACGTCAAACGCTCGTGTAGAAGGTGGTTTTTCTGTATGGGACTCCGCTACGCCACTAGAGGACGATGAAGTGGAAATACCTTTCTATCAGGAAGTCGAGTTGTCTGCCGGAAATGGTACTTATGTAGACCTGGATCGCTCAGGGTGCAAGCTCAGGTTTGCCCGCTCTACCTTGCGCAAAGCTGGTGTTGACGTAAATTGCGCGGCATGTGTTAGCGTTCATGGTAACAGCATGGCCCCCGTACTCCCAGACGGTGCAGTGGTTGGTGTAGATACATCAAAGACCAGTGTCAAGGACGGACAGATGTATGCCATCGATCAGGATGGTTTACTTCGCGTGAAGCTGCTATATCGCCTCCCCAGTGGTATTCGGGTTCGTTCTTTTAACCGTGATGAGTACGCAGACGAGGAGTATTTCAACCATGACGCTAACAAGATTAAGATCATAGGTCAGGTATTCTGGTACTCAGTTCTCCTCTAAAAATCCCATACCTCAGCTATTGGCCCGCCACTGAGCGGGCTTTTCTTTACCAGTTTGCAAAAAAGTACACTTTTCTTAACTTCCACTCTTGACTTTAAAGGTTTAGAGGTCTTAACTATGCATCAAAGGTTAAGACATCTATACATTGGTACTTAACAACGCTCTTTAACAAACAGAACCGCGTGACAGGCAAGCCGCTGTGCTCCTGGCAAAACGAAATGGCACCCGATGGGATCGAGGTAAGCGCCGAGTCCGTATGCGTACGGTAAGCGTAGAGGACCACACCGCGACGAGCTGATAAGTCACGCAAGTTGAAACGCCCCGATGATGGGGCGTGCAGTGAATTAATCAAAGGCTTCGGGCCTTTTACTAATCCACTCAGGAGCACCACCGATGAAACCTGAACACCTCCACCGACTGACGGGGCGCGACGTGCTCCGTTATCACCGTAAACACTTCGACTTAATTACCGGTCTGGCCCTCGCTACTGCGCTCGGCCTGATCATTACCTTCATTCTCCTTGTAGCGAGGACCGCAGTATGAGCTTAGAAACAAATCTGGAACTTAATAACCAGCTGGTAACCCGTAACAACGAGCTGCTGGAACGCCTGATCAGTGCGCTGGCATCAGGTGTCGTAATGCACCCGGATACCGTAGCGAAGGTGCAGGAATATCGCGAACCACCTGAACACTGCGAAAGTCTGGCTGAAGCCGCCGCCGAGCATGAGAAAACAGCATTAAGCCTGGACGATCTGACGTTCAGCGACACTATCGCTCTGGCAGCTTTCTACCCGGTAGCAAAACCCATTACTGAAGACATGCTGCAGCGTGCCATTGCCTACCGCGACGCAGAAGGTGATCAACGTGTTGTTCAGATTGATGCGCTGGACAGCGCATTGCAGGGCGTCAAACGAGCAACAGAGTTGCTTAAACCCGCGTTGCTCGACCTGTCCCGCAACATTCTGAAATTCTGGGATGAGTTGCCAACTACCGGTGAGCGCCGTGCTTTTGCCGAGCGCCTTCTTGATGCTCCGCCAGCCGGGCGCGATGAAGTGAAGCCGAAGAAGGCTGGCGGCAAAGGTAATAATTCCGATGAACGTACGGGCCCGTTCTACTGCAAAAGTGTAGACGGTACAGCCGCCAGCGAGCTGCACACTTTACGCAAGCTGAATGCAATGCTTGAGAAAGGTCACATCGAGATCAACCGTGTTGAATATCTCCAGTTACAGGAAGAATTCGCACGTAAAGATGCCGCAAATAACAATCAGCAAGTGACCACTGACACTGAAGACAAACCTGATTTTGCGGCTCTGCGTAAACAGGCCGAAGGGCTGATCCTGCAACTGGCAAAAGGCGGTTACCGCGCAGAGGCTGTCGCTATTCTGGAGAAACACGGCGCTCAAAAACTTGGCGGCGTTGCTGACGAGAAGCTCGCAGACGTGATCGCTCAGGCCGAAAAAGCGCTGGAGGGTTAATCATGCCAGACGTTCACGCACGACTTTCCCCGTCTTCAGCGCATCGGTGGATGCGCTGCCCCGGTAGCCTGGCGCTGGAAGCCACTCAGCCAGACAAAGAAACATCCTTTGCTTTAGAAGGTACAGCAGCGCATACACTTGCCGAAAAGGTGCTGCGCAACCGCCAGAGCCACCCGGAACACTATGCGGGTTGCAATGTCGCAATGTTCCTCGGCTCCTATCCTCTTGCTGAGCACCCGGATGATACTTCCGGCCCGCAGGTAGATGAGGAAATGGTCGAAGCCGTTGGCCGTTACGTCGACACCGTCTGGGCGCTGTCGCAGGGCAATGAGCTGCTGGTCGAGCAGCGTGTCGACTTCTCCCACATCGTGGGCGTAGACGAGTCATTCGGTACCGCCGACGGCGTAATCATCGCGGGCAACGAACTGCAGATCCACGACCTGAAATACGGTAAGGGTGTTCGCGTCGACGCCGAGCAGAACGAACAGTTGCAGCTGTACGCACTGGGGGCGCTGGAGCAGTTCAGCATGCTGTACGACTTCGAGACGGTGCGCCTGTTCATCCACCAGCCGCGGTTAAACCACGTTTCAGAGTGGGCACTGACAGTGGAAGAGATCCAAGCGTTCGGCGAACGGGCTCAGGAAGCGGCGGCCAATGTGATCGTGATGTTCAACATTGCCGATTGCGAAGGCGTCGAAACCCTGCCGCTGGAAAACTTCACTCCCGGTGAAAAACAGTGCCGGTTCTGCAAAGCCAAAGCCGTCTGCACTGCTCAGAAAATGCAGCACATGCAAACAGCTGCCAGCTATTTCGAAGATCTGACAAAACCGGTTAGCGAAATCATCACTGATGCCAACTCGCGCGTGCCACTACTCACCATAGAGGAACTGGCGGAGGTCTACAGCCAAGCCGACGCTATCGAATCGTGGCTAAAGGCTGTGCGCGACCGGGTGAGCAGTGAGCTGAACGCAGGGCATCCGGTACCGGGGTTTAAGCTGGTTACTGGTAAACAGGGTAATCGCGCCTGGAGTGATGAAGAAGCCGCCCGCGCGCTGCTGAAAGACCAGTTCCGCTATAAAACTGAGGAGGTTTTCGACCTTAAGCTGATTAGCCCGACCAAAGCCGAGAAGCTTATCAAAAAGGCCAGCCCTCGACGCTGGACAAAAGTCGAAGCGCTGATCACCCGCGCTGACGGTAAGCCCACCGTCGCCCCCGAATCCGACCCGCGCCCAGCGCTCAACATCAACCCTGTTAACGATTTCGACGACGTGTCCGACGACGCGCTCGTCGCAGACCTTATCTGATTAAGGAACGACTCCATGAAAATTAAACTGAACAACGTCCGTCTGGCCTTCCCTGCTCTGTTCGAAGCTAAAACCGTGAACGGCGAAGGCGACCCGCGCTTCTCTGCTGTTTTCCTGATGAACCCGAAACATCCGCAACTGGAAGAGATCCGCAAAGCGCTTAAGCAGGTAGCGAAGGAAAAATGGGGTGAGAAGTGGGAAACCATTTACGGCCAGTTGGAGAAAAAGCTCAACCTCTGCCTGCATGATGGCGACGAGAAAGCCGAATATGAAGGCTTCCCGGGCAACTTCTTCCTGAATGCTGCCAACAAAGCGCGCCCAGCGGTCATTGACCGCGACCGTTCGCCACTCATCCAGGCTGATGGCCGTCCTTATGCCGGTTGCTACGTCAACGCGGTGATCGACATCTGGGCGCAGGACAACAACTTCGGCAAACGCGTCAACGCATCGCTGGGCGGCGTCCAGTTCCTGCGCGACGGTGACGCGTTCGCGGGCGGCGGTGTTGCCGCACCGGACGACTTCGACGACATCAGCGAAGGCGCTGACGCCGACGTGCTAATTTAAATATAAAAGCAGCCCTCATTAATTTGGGGGCTGCTTAATTCGTTCCTCTTCTTTCAAGGAACGAATTTTATTGTCGTAAATCCTTTGTGCGTATTCGTCAACCTGCTTAGTTAAATCTGAATCCAATTTATAATACTTTTCTACCCATACAATTAAATTTCTTCTTAGCATTATCTTTGGCTCGTTCTGATTTATTCTATTCAAATGCATTTCACGGCCACGTTCAAAATTAAGATATACCTGGTCACTTACTTCCTGGCCATCAATTGTGTAGGTTGTTCCTTTTGCATTAAATGACATTTGAGTTTTTATATCCGCATAGCGTTCATTATGGATAGCTTTATCCGTACTCACTATTCTCAGCAACGTCCAAAATTTATCATCAAGAATGTACTTATCAATTACTTTTAATATTAAAAAATCTCGACTTATTAGCAGCATAGGCATCAAGAAATAAACACCAAGAAAGCTCAAAGCTGCTGCAACAATAGTTGAAAAAGAAATTGATAATTCCATTTTATCCTCCAGAGGTTAGACATGAACAATATACTATGGGGCGACCTGGAAACCTATTGCGAAATACCGATCAACAACGGTACCCACGCTTATGCGGAGGGTGCCGAAGTAATGTTGTTCGCTTGGGCTATCAACGACGGGCCTGTTAATATCTGGGACGTCACTACCGGTGGCAGTATCCCTCACGGCTTGTACGAGGCAATTGTAGACCCTAAAACCCTGCTTTATTTCCACAACTCACATTTCGACCGCACAGTCCTGCGTTATGCAATGCCGCGGCTGGCGCCGCCAGTAGAACGCTGGCGAGACTCGATGGTGCAGGCGCTGGCGCACGGTCTCCCCGGCGCACTGGGCGCACTCTGCGAGGTGCTCGGCGTCCCGCAGGACAAGGCAAAGGACAAAGAAGGTAAAGCGCTGATCCAGCTGTTCTGCAAACCCCGACCGAAAAACAGCAAACTGCGCCGGGCCACCAGCAAAACCCACCCGGAAGAATGGCGGCGCTTTGTTGCTTATGCTGGCCTTGACATCGAAGCCATGCGAGAAGTCTATAAACGGCTTCCGAAGTGGAATTATCAAGGGACAGAGCTGGCGCTGTGGCATCGCGACCAGCAGATCAACGACCGTGGCGTCTGCATGGATGTGCAGCTTGCACAGGCTGCGATCGAGGCGGTAGATCAGGAGCAAAAGCGCCTGGCGAAGCGTACGCAGGTGATGACCGACGGCGAAGTTCAGGCGGCCACCCAGCGCGATGCGCTGATTAAGCACATTGTTGAATCCTACGGTGTGGAGCTGCCGGACATGCAGCGCAGCACGCTTGAACGCCGTATAGCGGATCCTGATTTGCCGTCGGCGGTGAAAGAGCTGCTGGCTATCCGCCTGCAGGCCAGCACCACCAGCACCAGTAAGTACAAATCTCTGATGAAGGGGGTGAGCAGCGACGGGCGTTTGCGCGGCACGCTACAGTTCTGCGGCGCATCGCGAACCGGGCGCTGGGCCGGGCGGTTATTCCAGCCCCAGAACCTGCCCCGCCCTTCTCTTGAGCAGGACCAGATAGACGAGGGCATCGAGGCGCTGAAAGCCGGATGCGCCGATCTGCTGTTCGACAACATCATGGAACTGACCAGCTCGGCGCTGCGCGGCTGCATTATGGCCCCCGAGGGCAAAAAGCTGGTGGTGAGCGACCTGTCGAACATCGAAGGACGAAAACTTGCCTGGCTCGCCGGTGAGCAGTGGAAGCTGGACGCGTTCCGGGAGTTCGACGAGGGTACTGGGCCAGACCTCTATAAGCTGGCCTACGCCCGCGCCTTCAACATTTCTCCGGATGACGTCGATAAATACCAGCGCCAAATCGGCAAGGTGATGGAACTCGGCCTCGGCTTCGGCGGTGGCGTTGCGGCGTTCCTGACCTTCGCTCTGGTCTATGGTCTCGACCTCGACGAGCTGGCGAACGCCGCGCTGCCGAATATCCCCCGCGATGTAATCCGCGAGGCGAAAAGCTGGTACGACGAATCGGTTAAACGCAAGTCGACCTACGGCCTGTCAGAGCGAGTATTCATCGCCTGTGACTCACTTAAACGCCTGTGGCGCAGAGCCCATCCGGCAACATGCGATTTCTGGTACGAGCTGGAGCGCACCGTCCGCACCGCCATCGCCACCCCGAAAAAGACGCTGTACTGCGGCTATCTGAAGATTCGCCGCGATGGCGCATGGCTGCGCATACAGCTGCCGTCCGGGCGCGCGCTGTGCTACCCGTCGCCGTCCATCGAGAAGGGAAACATCACCTATCAGGGCGTTAACTCCTACTCGCGCAAATGGCAGCGGCTCAAAACCTATGGCGGGAAGCTGGTGGAAAACGTCACCCAGGCAGCCGCCCGTGACGTTCTGGCCGGAAACATGCCGCTGATCGAGGATGCCGGTTACAACATTGTGCTGACGGTACACGATGAAGTGATCACCGAGGCACCGGATACCGACGATTTCAACGAAATGGCGCTTTCCGCGCTGCTCTCAACTAACCCCGAATGGGCGCCCGATATTCCGCTGAATGCTAGCGGCTTTGAGGCATGCCACTACAGAAAAGATTGATATAGCTCACTTTATCGAGCTATGTCGACATACTGAATTCGAGTAAATTAAAGGAACAATACTTATGCAGGAACTAACTGAAATGCCGATCACCTATCCACACCCAAGAGAATCTTTTCCTGACTTTTTAAGGGAGTGCGGGTTCACCAATTTTGACCACGAACAGCGTGGGACTTGTGACTGCTATCGTTTAGCGAATGGCGTAATTGTTAACCTTTACACCACCCGTACCATTCAGCTTCAAGGTAACCCTCAAGAACGCCCCAATGTTGAAACAACAATAATGTCCCATTTAGGAACGCCACCCACGGCGACACTACAAGCCGTAGAACAACCAGCTGAACTCCCAAAAAAGATATTCATTGTCCACGGCCATGATCATGCTGCAAAGGAGCAACTTGAGTTAATCCTTCATAAACTCGGATTGCCAGACCATTTCATTTTGCAGAATACCGGAGGGACTGGGCTCACCATTATTGAAGAGCTAGAACGTGAAATCGGGCAAGGACAAACAGCTACTCGTTTCGGGATTGTTCTTCTGACGCCTGATGATATGGGATACTCAAAGCGCGCCGGTGAAGCTGAAATCCAACCCCGCGCAAGACAGAATGTTGTACTCGAGATGGGGATGCTTCTTTCGTCCTTGGGGCGCAGCAACGTAGCAATTTTGCAGAAACAGCATTTAGAACAACCTTCTGATGCTAACGGAATTTTGTATCTGAACTTCAACGACCATGTTCGAGAAACTGTTCCTCGACTGGTGCAACGGTTACAAAATTCAGGTTTCGAATTTACACAAACTCAAATAGCCAACGCCTCCTCGTAATTACCACTCCTTGTTGAATAAGACCCTGCGATTGCAGGGTTTTTTATTTGGGGTAAATATCTATGTCATTCGAAAAACACGACAGCCCGTTGTATTTCCGGTCTGCGCGGGAAGCTATACGCCTCGAACAATCAGGCGAGTACGACCGGGCGGCGAAGGTATGGGCCAAAGCCAACCGGGAATCACGCAACCCGGTAAATCAGCAATGGAGCGATAACCGCTCTGATTTCTGCATCATGCAGAACATCCGCAGCAAACGTAAAGAGGCGGAAGTATGACCATTGTGAAAACACATATCGGTACCGTTATTACCAAAGATGGGCCAAAGCGCAAAAAGCTGCATGAAACCGAAAGAATGTGGGTGGTCGGTAAAAACGAGTTTTACCATAAAGAAACAGGTCGTCGGCACTTTGCTGAGCAAGCCCGCAGACGCCTACTTCTCGAAACCATCCAGCCGATCAAGGGTACCAATAATACCCCGCCGGATAAAAGCTGATGGCCTATGAACGTGAAAGCACTATCGAAAAGCACCTCGTCGCCGAAGTGAAAAAGGCTGGCGGGCTGGCTTATAAATTCGTGTCGCCTGGTCGCCGTTCGGTACCTGATCGCATTGTGCTGCTACCCGGCGGCCGCCTCGTCTTTGTCGAATGCAAAGCACCCGGCAAACCACCACACGCCGACCAGCTGCGCGAGCACGAACGGCTGCACGCGCTGGGCTTTACCGTGGTGGTACTGGATAGCAAAAATCTGGAGGGAATTATTTAAAATCTCTATTAAAGAAACAATCGCGAATTCTAATACCTTCATTTTTTGTTTTAACCGGGGTTAGCCCACCTACAGACGAACTATCCTTAAGTAAAAAACTAACCCCATCTGTATTGCATGCTCCAAAAATTAATCGCCCTCCAGTTGAGCTTAAGAGCACATATCGTGCATCTTTTTCCAAGTGAAAGTAATTTATTTTAGCGTATGAGGAAAACGAGCCAACTGTATTAGGAATGGTGTAAATAGTGAACGCCAAAAGTACTATTACAAACACACCTGACCTGGGGTGTCTAACCCCATCAAAATACGAAAGCAAGGCGTAAAAAGCACCAACAGGTATAGTCAAATAACCAACTATCGTAAGCAAATTTATGGCTTTTCCGTTTGCAAAAAAGGTGAAAGGGTTTGCAAAAGAAAATATCAAACCGTATATAAAAATTAGCGTCAACAAGAAAACCAAAACTAGTCTACCGTTATTATTCTTTGAAGGTGCTAAAGATAATGGAACAAAAATAACAAGCGAAAGAATAAAGAAAAGCGCAAACGTTCGCAATAAATTATTTAAGTCAAATGCAATATATTCTTCCGGGTAACCATAATATTTCGCAATCGACAACTGATAGTAGTAAGACATCAAATAGCCAATAGATGTCAAAAAAGCTATTAACGGGAAATTACTTTTTAGAATTTTCTTTATTTCTTCCATAACCAAGTCAGACCTGTGATGAATGTAACTGCGAATAATAGCATAGGAAACCGGAGTGAAAACATTAAGTAAACTATTCACCCCCCGCCCTTACCAAGATCTAATCATCAACCACGAAATTGATACTCTGCGCTGCAACATATGGGCGGGTATGGGCATGGGTAAAACCGTGGCGACGCTCACCACGCTGGAAGATCTCTTCATGGCGGGCGCAGAGACACAGCCCGCACTGGTTCTCGCGCCTTTGCGCGTGGCGGCCAGCACCTGGCCGGATGAATCAGTGAAATGGGGGCATCTGCGCAATATTGAGGTGCAGCCAATTGTCGGTAATGCAAAAGCACGCGCTGCGGCGCTGGAGAACAGCAACGCCAGCGTGTTTACCATCAACTACGACAATCTGGTCTGGCTGGTGGAAGAACTGGGCGGCCGCTGGCCGTTCGGTACCGTTATCCCCGACGAAAGCACCCGGCTGAAATCCTTCCGGCTGCGCGGTGGCGGTAAGCGCGCGGCGGCGCTGGGCAAAGTGGCGCATAAGCACGCCCGGCGCTGGATGAATCTCACCGGTACGCCAGCGCCAAACGGCCTGGTGGATTTGTGGGGGCAGGCGTGGTTTGTCGATCAGGGTCAGCGACTCGGACGCACTTACGGCGCGTTTACCTCCCGCTGGTTCAACTCAATACAGTTTCCGGGGCAAAGCTGGACGAAGCTGGAGCCGTTCGCCCATTCGCAGGACGAAATACAGCGTGCACTGGCCGACGTGACTATCTCCCTTGATGCCGCCGACTGGTTCGACATCAAAGAACCCATTCATAACGTGATCCGCGTGGATATGCCGCCGAAGGCCCACCAGCAGTATCGCGAAATGGAAAAGGAAATGTTCCTCGAGCTGAACGGCGAAGGCATCGAAGCGCCGAACGCCGCGGCAAAGACGGTGAAGTGTCTGCAAATTGCCAGCGGTGCGGTGTACACCGACGACGCCGGAAGCTGGTCAGAACTGCACGACGCGAAGCTGCAGGCGCTGGACAGCATACTGACAGAAGCAGCTGGCGCACCGGTGCTGGTGGCCTACCACTGGAAACACGACCTCGAGCGTCTGCTTAAAGCATTTCCTCGCGGTCGCCACCTCGACCAGGATCCGCAGACGCTGCGAGACTGGAACGCCGGAAAAATCCCGGTTCTGTTCGCACATCCGGCCAGCGCAGGCCACGGCCTGAACATGCAGGACGGCGGCAACATACTGGTGTTTTTCTCGCACTGGTGGGATCTGGAGCAGTACCAGCAAATTATTGAACGCATCGGGCCAACCCGGCAGATTCAGGCCGGACACAACCGCCCGGTGTTCATTCACCACATTATCACCGCCGACACTATGGACGAAATGGTGATGGAACGGCGCAACTCAAAACGAACAGTGCAGGACATCCTGCTAGATGCCATGAAGAAGCGAGGCGTACTATGACACCTGCAATCTCTGATACCGACATGATTACAATCAAAGAAGTAGAGAGGTCTGTCGGTCATAAAAAATCATTTATTTATGACCGCATAAGCAAGGGCGAATTTCCGTCCCCGAAGAAACTAGGCTCCCGAACCTCACGCTGGTTACGCAGTGAGGTTGAAGCATGGAAAAAGCAATTTCTTTAAATCAACCGCAGTTGGTCAATATAGTCCGCATACCACTGCATCATTTCCCGACGCCCTTCCATATACAGGGCATGGTTATAAACCCCGCGTATATTATTCTTGTCCACGTGAGCGATCTGGAGTTCAACCCAGTCAGAGTTGAATCCTTTGTCGTTCAGGATGGTACTGAACGTATGCCGAAAGCCATGCCCTACTACCCTCCCCTTATACCCCAGCATGTGGATCATCCTGTTTATTGTGTTCTCGCTCATGACCTTCGACGGGTCATTTCTGCCGGGGAACATATTCACGTATCGACCTGTCAGGCCGTGCAATTCTTTCAGTAAAACTACCAACTGATCGGAAAGCGGTACCAGGTGCGGGCGATCCATCTTCATAAATTCGGCGGGTATCTCCCACAGCCGATTATCGAAATCTACCCATTCCCATTTTGAATGTCGCAGTTCGTAGGTACGCAACCCCGCCAGCATCATGATCTGCAAACCCAACCGGGGGAGCGGACTTCCCTTGTAGTTTTCAAGCGCAACCAGAAAATTGGGTAGCTCTTCCGCCGTCAGAAACGGGAAAGATTCCCCTTTATGGCCGGTCATTGCACTGTTCAGTTCGCTGACGGGATTGTACTTCGCACGCCCGGTCGCAACTGCATAACTGAATACCTCGCCGCACCACCGGCGAGTTTTTGCCGCTTTCTCTGTAGCACCGCGATTCTCAATTTTGCGTAGTGCCGTCAGCATCTGGACAGGTTCGATTTCTGCAACCGGCAATTTGCCAACCGCGGGGAAAATATCTTTGTTGAGCGCTTCGAGAATGTCAGAGGCATAGCCAGAGGACCAGCGCGGCTTCTTGAATTCATGCCACTCTATGGCAATATCTTTAAAGGTAATGGAGTTTGCTACAGCAGCTGCGACATGATTCTTTGCCTTCACCGGGTCAACACCCGCCGCAACGTTACGCCGGGCTTCGTCTCGTTTTTCACGAGCTGCCGCCAGCGAAACAGCCGGATACACACCGAGCGCCAGCATCTTTTCTTTACCCGCAAAGGTGTAGCGATAGCGCCAGTATTTTGCCCCGCTGGTTTTCACCAGAAGAATTAGCCCGTTGCCGTCCGGTAGCTTGTAGTCTTTCTCGCCAGGCTTTGCCGTCTCGACTTGCCGCGCGTTTAGTTTCATAGGTACCCGCCTCAAACTCAGATACCCGATTATGTACCCGTTTTAAATTTGGATTGCAACGGCTAAAAGTGGATTACTACGGACAAACAAAACGATGAAAGCCGCGTAAAATGGGAGCTTTCGGAGGTCAAGGGATGCTAGCGGATAAAAAATTGGTGCCGATAATAGGAGTCGAACCTACGACCTTCGCATTACGAATGCGATGTTATTATATTTTCACCCCTTTAAAAACCTACTATTAAAACAAGCAATTCATTATAAAACATTGTGTTATGAAAAACACCTGTTGATAAAAATTGACACGCGTTGATGTTTATTCCCCCATTTTACTTACACTAGCCGTTACATTATGGTGATGTAACATTTCTCATCTGGAGCCCCAAAATGGCACTTCCAAGACAAAAACTCACCTTCGAGCGCATTCGAAAATTTGCTTTATCTGAAGGAAAAACCCAGGCATTTCTTTGGGATGCGGACGTAACTTCCCTGGCATGTAGGGCAACTCGCGGAACAAAAGCTTTTGTGTTCCAAAGCGTATATGCGGGAAAAACCCTTCGCATGACCATTGGCAACATTAACGATTGGAGAATTGATGATGCCAGGGCCGAAGCCAGGCGGCTGCAAACATTAATCGATACAGGGATAGATCCGCGTATAGCTAAGGCAGAAAAAATTGCTGAAGCGGAATCACAGCAGGCTGAATCTCGTAAAACGAAGGTAACCTTCACAAGCGCTTGGGAAGATTACCTTGAAGAATTGAGAGCCGGAATCAGCGCAAAAACTAAACGCCCATATTCTACTCGATACATTGCCGATCACATTAACTTGTCCAGCCGTGGAGGCGAAAGTAAAAAAAGAGGCCGGGGCCCAACCTCGGCTGGACCATTGGCTAGCTTACTCGACCTACCGTTATCGGAACTAACACCAGAGAACATTGCCGCATGGCTAAGTACAGAGAGACAAAATCGGCCTACCGTCACTGCTCATGCCTACCGTCTGTTGCGTGCATTTATCAAATGGGCTAATTACCAGAAAAAATATCAGGGAATAATCCATGGCGATATTGCACAAGATCATAACGTGAGAAAAGTGGTTCCAGTATCAGCGAGTAAAGCGGGAGATTGCTTACAAAAAGAACAGTTAAAAATCTGGTTCAGTGCCGTACGTAGCCTCAATAATCCCATTGCATCGGCCTATCTCCAGGTACTTTTGCTCACCGGTGCACGGCGTGAAGAAATTGCGTCACTTCGGTGGTCTGACGTAGATTTCAAATGGTCAAGCATGAGGATTAAAGACAAGATCGAAGGCGAACGTATCATCCCTCTCACTCCTTATGTTTCTGAGCTGTTAAGTGCGCTAGCGCAATTCCCAAATTCTGACGTAAATAAGGAGGGTTGGGTTTTCAGAAGTAACAGTAAAAGTGGCAAAATTATTGAACCGCGTTCAGCACACAACAGAGCGTTAGCTCGAGCTGAGTTACCACATATCAGCCTTCACGGCTTACGCCGTAGTTTTGGCACTCTTGCTGAATGGGTTGAAGTGCCAACAGGTATTGTTGCTCAAATTATGGGACACAAACCAAGTGCACTGGCGGAAAAACACTACCGCCGTCGTCCGTTAGATCTGTTGCGCAAATGGCATGAAAAAATTGAGAGGTGGATCTTACAGCAAGCAAATATTGTAAAAAAATAACCGTTGATATGCGTTGATTTCATTTAATATCAATAGATTACAGAACAACATCCATCGTTGACATAAGTGTATTTTAAGGTTTAAATTCCATCGTCCACTTTTAAATCAGGAGATAAAGCATTATGTCTAATTCTTTGATGAGTTCTGCGCAAACCAGCTCAAAGGCTCGAATAGTACGGGTCGTGGGTAAGATCAAAGTTGTTCGTTCTAGTAAGCAGCGACAAACCTGTGCTGAGTCCATATTTCAGGAAAGACAGGTGAACATCAGGATTCGAGCTGCTCTTGGACACCTCAGTGAAAAAAACTCTTTATACAATAAAAACAATCGACATAAAACTTTGGGCGTTTTTTTTGCACGTATCATCTCGCACAAAAATCAGGCCGAAAACTCGCAAGGTAATGCGTCTAAATCAACTAAAAGTACCTCATCCGGCTCAAGCGAAGGTAGTGATCCTGACCCTGAAGCTTATTCAAGCTTGGCTTTTTTGTTTTCTTTTTGGTCCTTTCTTTCCCTTCTAATTTCATTACTTTTTGTATATGCCTGCATCTCAATCATTGAGGTGGTAGCATGAGCATATATGAGCAATCCAGAACATCTCTATCTGAACTTGTTTCCACAAGTGAGTTAGCACATCTATTAAACCTTAAAGCCCAAACAATTCGAAAATGGCTTTGCCAAGACAAGCTGCCTAATGGTTTACCACGCCCAAAGAAAATTAACAGCCGACATTATTGGTTACGCAAAGACATTGATAGGTTCCTATTAACCTTCTCAGTATATTGTAATTAACAGCAGCATCAAAATCATAACTCCCCAGCTATTCTAAAGAATAGCTGGGTTAATTAACAGAAACAATCCGTCGATAAAAGATACTAAATCACACCGTTTATCACATTTTACATTAACGAAAGTCAAGGATACATATGAAAAAACGCATCACTTTCAGCGCAAACAAAAAATCAACTATTGATGCAATTGACGACTATAGCAATGCAAAAGGATATTCTAGGTCAGAGGTGATATCATTTTTGTTAAACGCCACAGCCCCAGCATTGAATAAAATAACATCGCAATATCATATAGCTCAAACTTTGGAGTCAACATTAGGCTGTATTTTTGAAGAGAAGGCCCCCTCAATCGCACGGGGTGAGCCAAAATTAACTTACGAAGAGTTTTTTTATTCCGTCTGGAACACTCACATTCGACACCGGAACGAGGTTGTCGATCAAGATTTTTATGCGCACAAAATACCTCATGATAAGATGGGTAAGAGCGAAAAAAAATTAATTCATGAAAAGCTCTCATACATTATAAAAAGTTTCAATGTAAAAAAAGCAATTTTTATTTACACAGATCGGCGCGTGAACCACAAACATCTCATTGCAGGAGGGTTATCTAATATCATACTGATAAAGGAAACAGTCTACGATGGTTGTTTTTTTGATTTGAGCAGCATTGTGATTATGCCAATCTTTGAACTTATTACATTTGGAGTTGAAGCAGTATTGAAAAGAAATAAAACTCCCCCTAAACAATCATGCTATTGCTGGATACCAATTTATTACACAAATGATCTAGCGGTAATGGTCCCTGTGATTGCCGAAGGCGATACACCTCAAAAGGCGATGAAAGGAGGAGATGCCATCATTATTAACCCCTTTAACGGTGAAGTAAGCCATACTTTCTGATACCAATGTTAAGCATAACCACTTAGTTGTATACATCTCGACAGTATGGAGTTAGTACCTAATAGCTTGATGAGGGTAAAAGATGCCTACTAACAAAGCAAAATCAAAGAAAATTCTAGGAAGGCCTGAAGGAAGTAAATATTCCCATTTAATTCAGAGTGAGAAGGCTAAGCATTACTCTCAATCCAAGGTGGCAAAGATCTTAGGAATAAGTATTTCCACGGTAAAAAGACACTGGGATAACGGCATCTTTGGGTGATTATAATTGCAGAGTTGCTTTTTAATTATTTTACTGCATGGGTAATGGGTTGATAACAAGTTTTATTGTTGGAAAGGTATTATATAACAGTCATTACTATTAACAGTTAATTAATATAACTAACCACAGACATTCAGCTATGTCTGATCATATTACTATATACGGCTATCCAAAGCCGTAGGGCTAACGACAGGATCGAAACATGGAATTATATCATGGTTCCCATGGTGAGCATGTGCTCGCCTATAAAAAACATATTGAACGAGTCGTCAATGATGCTATCAGTGAATTCCCCAGAACAATGGCGTTACGTGTTGATGTTCATTATCCACCCATTTTAGACAGAGGTGACACTGTTTGCTGTTTTCCTAATCTAGAGCCTGGTGCCATATCCCGTTTCCGTAATGCATTAAATGCCATGTTGGAGGCCAATGAGAGAACCAGAGCAGCTAACGGCAAAAGAATATATCCAAACCGTGTTCGTCATGTTTGGGCACGGGAGTTTTCCGAAGAAGGAAAATGTCACTTTCACCTTGGTCTTTTTTTTAATAAAGATGCTTATTACCATTTAGGTGATTATGAGGCTGAAAGAAATTTAAGGATGATGATTGTAAGAGCATGGTATAGCGCACTGGGATTGGAACTGGATGATTATCCGGGATTGGTTCACTACCCTGAAAATTGTCGTTATATTTTAGACGTCAATGATTTTAACTTTGAAGGAGAATACAATAAATTACTGAATCGCTTCGACTACCTAGCTAAACTCGATACAAAAGCATATGGAGATGGCGACCGTAGCTTCGGCTGCAGTCGCGGGTAATTTATTTTTTACAGCAATGGCCTTTCTTATGGATGGAAAGGCCAGACCTTATATATCAAGAAGATGGTGAGCGATAAAGTATTGTTTTCAAGTAATCATCTGTTGCAGTAAACTCAGGGAGTTGGCCACTCATGGCCTGTGTTAGTGGAATAATCTTTGTCCTGACTCCCATCCCCCTGAAATCAACGTAACCATAATCACGTAAGACTTCCATAATAATCGTATTGCGTGGTGATCGCTGACCTGTAACCATCTTTTCAATCGACATCGAATTATTCAGCGCCCCTGGGCTAATAACTTCAAATCGATTGCTATACAAGCCAATCTCTATCTCAACAAAGCGTGTCCAGTCACGATGAGCCAGTGCATTTACAACAGTTTCGCGAATAGCTTCCAGTGGATAATACCAGGTTGTTTCCCGACGTAGATGCGTATCGGGTAGAGGGGCCTCTGAAGTGATAAAGGGCATGATAGTTGACATCAAACGCTCAATCAATCCACCATCGATCAAAGCCTTTCCGGCTTCCTCAGTATCAAAACGCCCAACCATTGGACCATCCAGAATATCATCGAGTAACGGTTGGTACTCCTTATCCTCGCTGGCAAACGCAAAGACTCGGATATCTGGTCGATGCGAGAGTTCAACCATTTTGATTTTGAACTCAACGGGATAATTAGGGCTTTTTTTACGCACTGTGGTTAATGATTTCATGGATAGTGTCCACCATATTTGGTGTCCACTATCCTCTCAGGAATTTCAGGATCTGCCAGACGGTGCTGAGACGACGCTTACGAATGTTATACCCCCTGCTGCAGTGGAAAGACGTGGTGACAGATACCCCTTCCCCACATTCAGGCAGCAACTCTTTCATCAGTAGCAGGCGGGAATCAATATGAGCAGGATCGGTGTGGTTAAAACGATGAAGGAGCGATTTTGTCCGCAAAGAATCCGCTTTTATGGCGGGTTCAGCAGGGAAAAAGTAATCCCCATCTTTAAGACGGACACGTTCCACCCTGGTATCAGCGCAGGGCGGCAATTTATCATTCATTAATTCTGTTTCCTCCGTATGCAGCGTGGAGCCTTTCCTGTTACCGGTTTTATCCGGATGTATGCTGTCCCGTGAAGTGGCGGGCAAACTCACTTCTAAAAAATTACGGCCAGATCTTGTCATGCCTATCACAAAGTATCATAACCGAGCATTGTGTAAAGATGAAAACCGTCAAATTGAGCGCAATCGAGCTGCATGATATGATCAGAACCCTACTAAATCAGAAGTATTGGGTATGAGATTACTTTTGAGGAAGCACGTAAATGAAACGAGTGGTTCTGTTTTCATGTGGGAGCGCTTGTCGCTCCCTGAATAGTCCATGTGACAATGAAGATTAAACAGCATCATAACCAGCATGATGCCGTTGCATTTCTTGCATATCGGCAGACTACATCAGAACCCGGTAACCTTGGATGCTGGGATAATGGCAGAGAAGAGGCACTTACTGTATCTACGGTAAAAAGCGGTTTTGTCGATGAAGTTTTAAAGGAAACCCTCCAGAAACGCTGATGAAATTGCGCAGTTTCGCTGGCCTGATGCGACAACAACTCGCCAGTAGAATGGGTATTTCTTACAAATACCTGCGCAGCATAGAAGCAAACCCATCCAGAGCGAGCATTACTACACTTAACCATTATGCCAAGAAGTGTGGTGTTAAAAGCCCTTTGATTTATCTGTAAATAAGATAAAACATGATAATTTCATCAAGTTGCATGGTAATTTATCCAGGATCCATTTGTGTCCAGGACGTAAGTCTTCACAGCTGTCGAATCAATTCTATTTCGTAAGGCGGCTCACGTTTTTATGCCCTGAGCAGTGCTTTTCCGGCTGGAACTTTCCCCCACTCATTCACTGTGATTTAATATGCTAAACCGGTTTAATTAAGTTTAGCCTTGGAGGGTTTTAGCATGAAAGCAAAAGTTTGGGTTCTGGGCGACGCAGTGGTGGACCTGCTACCGGAGAGTGAAGGGCGCTTGCTACAGTGCCCTGGAGGCGCGCCGGCTAACGTGGCGGTAGGGGTTGCCCGCCTTGGCGGCAACAGCGGATTTATCGGCCGCGTCGGCGGTGACCCGTTTGGCCGCTACATGCGTCATACCCTGCAACAGGAGCAGGTCGACGTCAGCCATATGTATCTTGACGATCATCACCGCACGTCCACTGTGGTGGTCGACCTTGATGACCAAGGTGAACGCACCTTTACCTTTATGGTACGCCCCAGCGCTGACCTGTTCCTGGCTGAAGAAGACCTGCCACAGTTTGCCGCCGGACAGTGGTTGCACATCTGCTCCATCGCGCTCAGCGCCGAGCCCAGCCGCAGTGCTACCTTCGCGGCTATGGAGAACATCAAACGTGCCGGTGGCCGGGTGAGCTTTGACCCTAATATCCGCCTGGATCTCTGGCAAGATCAGAACCTGTTGCACGCCTGTCTCGACCGCGCCCTGCGTCTGGCGAACGTGGTGAAACTGTCCGAAGAAGAGCTGATACTCATCAGCGGGAGTAATGATATCGCGCAGGGGATCGCCAGCATCACTGAGCGTTATCAGCCTGAATTACTGCTGGTGACTCAGGGTAAAGCGGGCGTCATCGCCGCATTCCAGCAGCAGTTTATCCATTTCAGCGCTAAACCGGTTGTCAGCGTGGATACCACCGGTGCGGGCGATGCGTTTGTCGCCGGACTGCTTGCCAGCCTTGCTGCCAACGGGATGCCGGCGGATATCAATGCCCTGGAGCCAACGCTCGCTCTGGCGCAAACCTGCGGTGCCCTGGCAACCCTGGCGAAAGGCGCGATGACTGCCCTGCCATACCAGCGCGATCTACACCGCCAGATTTGATCCTAAATACCGTCGTACGCGGTCCACTTTGTTGCATCCATCACACTTATTAAACCGGTTTAGCAAAATCAATTTCAAAATGTTAAATGTCGTGCTTAACATTGCAACTAAACCGGTTTAGCAAAAACACACAATTTTTTATTTTCCTTTTGGGATGCAATCAATATGTTCAGAAAAAGCACACTCGCGGTTCTTATCGCTTTGCTAACCGGCGCCGCCTCAGCCCATGCACAAACGGATCTCAGCAGTATCGAAGCCCGTTTAATTGCGCTGGAAAAACGCTTACAGGATGCCGAAAACAGAGCGCAAACGGCAGAAACCCGCGCAGAGTCGGCAGAGAAGAAAGTACAGCAGCTCACGACACAGCAACAAAAAACCCAGGACAGCACTCAGGAAGTGGCTCAGCGTACCGCCAAACTGGAGAAAAAAGCCGATGAGAAAAGCGGGTTTGAGTTCCACGGCTACGCCCGCTCCGGCGTGATAATGAATGACTCCGGCGCCAGCACCAAATCCGGAGCCTACATGACGCCAGCAGGGGAAACCGGTGGGGCTATTGGCCGCCTGGGAAACCAGGCCGATACCTATGTTGAAATGAATCTTGAACATAAGCAGACCCTGGATAACGGGGCAACGACCCGCTTCAAAGTCATGGTCGCCGACGGTCAAACCACTTATAACGACTGGACGGCGAGCACCAGTGATTTGAACGTGCGTCAGGCCTTTGTTGAACTGGGCAACTTGCCCACCTTCGACGGGCCGTTTAAAGGCTCCACCCTGTGGGCCGGGAAACGCTTTGACCGGGATAACTTTGACATTCACTGGATCGACTCGGATGTCGTGTTCCTCGCCGGTACCGGCGGCGGTATTTACGATGTCAGGTGGAACGACAGCGTTCGCAGCAACTTCTCTCTTTACGGGCGTAACTTCGGCGATATTGCTGATACCAGCAACAGTGTGCAGAACTACATCGTCAGCATGAACAATTTCATCGGGCCGGTGCAGATGATGGTCAGCGGGATGCGGGCAAAAGACAACGACGAACGCCAGGATACCAACGGTAATCCGGTCAAAGGCGATGCGGCAAATACCGGTGTACATGCGCTGCTCGGGTTGCACAACGACAGTTTTTACGGCCTGCGTGAAGGTGCCAGCAAAACCGCCCTGCTCTACGGTCACGGACTGGGTGCCGAAGTTAAAGGTGTCGGCTCTGACGGCGCGTTACGCTCGGGGGCTAACACCTGGCGCTTCGCCAGCTACGGCACCACGCCACTGAGCAAGAACTGGTTTATCGCCCCGGCGATACTGGCACAAACCAGTAAAGACCGTTATGTCGATGGCGACAGCTACCAGTGGGCAACCCTCAACATGCGTCTGATCCAGGAGATCAATCAAAACTTCGCCCTCGCTTATGAAGGCAGTTACCAGTATATGGATCTCAAACCTGAAGGTTATAACGATCGCCATGCGGTAAACGGCAGCTTCTACAAGCTCACCTTCGCCCCGACCTTTAAGGTTGGCGACATCGGCGATTTCTTCAGCCGTCCTGAAATCCGTCTTTACACCTCGTGGATGGACTGGAGCAAAAAACTCAATAATTACGCCAGCGATGACGCGCTGGGCAGCAGTGGTTTTAAATCGGGCGGCGAATGGTCGTTCGGGATGCAGATGGAAACCTGGTTTTGATGGTTAACACCTGGCGACAGTAACCGCCGGGGCGACAAAATACGTTTCGTCGCCCCGGACACAATAACAACGAAGAGAATGCGCTCCGGCTACCACGGGACGACAACTCGAAAATCAATACGCATTCAGAGGGTACTATGGATTTTGAACAGATTTCCCGCTCGCTACTTCCGCTTCTGGGAGGCAAGGAAAATATCGCCAGCGCCGCGCACTGTGCCACACGCCTGCGCCTGGTGCTGGTCGATGACTCACTGGCCGATCAGCAGGCCATCGGCAAAATTGATGGGGTGAAGGGCTGTTTCCGTAACGCCGGACAGATGCAGATTATCTTCGGCACCGGGGTGGTGAACAAAGTCTACGCCGCCTTTATCCAGGCGGCAGGGATTGGCGAATCCAGCAAATCGGAAGCTGCCGACATTGCGGCGAAAAAACTGAATCCTTTCCAGCGCATTGCCCGCCTGTTGTCGAACATCTTTGTGCCGATCATCCCGGCTATCGTCGCCTCCGGCCTGTTGATGGGCCTTCTGGGGATGGTTAAAACGTACGGCTGGGTCGACCCGGGTAACGCCATCTACATCATGCTGGATATGTGCAGCTCAGCGGCGTTTATTATTCTGCCGATCCTGATTGGCTTCACCGCCGCCCGCGAGTTCGGTGGTAATCCTTATCTTGGCGCGACGCTTGGCGGCATCCTGACTCACCCGGCGCTCACCAACGCCTGGGGTGTGGCCGCCGGTTTCCACACCATGAACTTCTTCGGCCTTGAGATTGCCATGATCGGCTATCAGGGCACGGTGTTCCCGGTGCTGCTGGCGGTGTGGTTTATGAGCATCGTTGAGAAACAGCTGCGTCGCGTGATCCCCGATGCACTGGATCTGATCCTGACGCCGTTCCTGACGGTGATCATTTCCGGTTTTATCGCCCTGCTGATTATCGGCCCGGCTGGTCGCGCGCTTGGCGACGGTATTTCGTTTGTCCTTAGCACCCTGATTACCCACGCCGGTTGGCTGGCCGGACTGCTGTTTGGCGGTCTCTATTCGGTTATCGTCATTACCGGTATTCACCACAGCTTCCACGCCATCGAAGCGGGACTGCTGGGCAACCCATCCATCGGCGTCAACTTCCTGCTGCCGATTTGGGCGATGGCCAACGTCGCTCAGGGCGGTGCTTGTCTGGCGGTGTGGTTCAAAACGAAAGATGCCAAAATCAAAGCCATTACCCTGCCCTCGGCGTTTTCTGCCATGCTCGGCATCACCGAAGCGGCGATTTTTGGTATTAACTTACGCTTTGTAAAACCGTTTATCGCAGCCCTGATTGGCGGCGCGGTGGGCGGCGCGTGGGTGGTATCCATGCATGTTTACATGACCGCGGTGGGCCTGACGGCTATCCCTGGCATGGCTATCGTGCAGGCCAGCTCGCTGCTGAACTACATTATCGGGATGGTTATCGCCTTTGGCGTCGCCTTTGTCGTCTCCCTGGTACTGAAATACAAAACGGACGCTGAATAATGTCACATCCATCACGCCTGCCTGCGATTTTGCAGGCTGTTATGCAGGGCCAGCCGCGCGCGCTGGCCGACAGCCACTATCCCCGCTGGCACCATGCGCCGGTGACCGGGCTGATGAACGATCCCAACGGCTTTATTGAATTTGCCGGACGTTATCACCTGTTTTATCAGTGGAACCCGCTCGCCTGCGATCATAAGTTCAAGTGCTGGGGGCACTGGAGCTCTGCCGACCTGCTGCACTGGCAACATGAGCCGATCGCGCTCATGCCGGATGAAGAGTATGACCGCAACGGCTGCTACTCCGGAAGCGCCGTGGATAGTCAGGGCACGCTCACCCTGTGCTATACCGGCAACGTAAAATTTGACGACGGCAGCCGAACCGCGTGGCAGTGCCTGGCGACGGAAAATGCCGACGGCACGTTTACCAAACTCGGCCCGGTATTACCGCTGCCGGAGGGCTATACCGGCCACGTGCGTGACCCGAAAGTCTGGCAGCACGAAGGTCGCTGGTACATGGTGCTGGGCGCACAGGATTTGCAAAAGCGTGGCAAGGTGTTGTTATTCAGCTCAGCGGACCTTCATGAGTGGACGAGTCAGGGCGAAATCGCCGGTTATGGCATCAATGGCCTGGACGACGCGGGCTATATGTGGGAATGCCCGGACCTGTTTGCCCTCGGCGACCAGCATGTCCTGATTTGCTGCCCGCAGGGCGTGCCTCGTGAGAAAGAGCGCTATCTCAACACCTACCCGGCAGTGTGGATGAGCGGCGATTTCGACTACCACCGCGCGGCCTTCGAGCATGGCGAACTGCACGAATTGGACGCAGGGTTTGAGTTCTACGCCCCGCAAACCATGCTTACCAGTGATGGCCGCCGTCTGCTGGTCGGCTGGATGGGCGTGCCGGAGGGCGAAGAGATGCTTCAACCGACCCTCACCAACGGCTGGATCCATCAGATGACCTGCCTGCGTGAGCTGGAGTTTATCGATGGTCAGCTATACCAACGTCCTCTACGAGAGCTGAGCGCCCTGCGCGGCGAAGCGCACGGCTGGGCAGGGAACTCCCTGCCGCTGGCACCGATGGAAATCGTTCTACAAACCACTGGGGACGATATTTTGAGCCTCGATTTTGACGGCGCATTAATCCTTGAACGCGATGCCAGCGGGATCCGCCTGGCCCGACCCAGTCTGGCCAGCGACGAGAAGCATTATCGTTACTGGCGCGGAGACGTCCGCTCGCTGCATATTTTCATCGACCAGTCTAGCGTGGAGATTTTCATCAACGGCGGCGAAGGAGTGATGAGCTGCCGCTACTTCCCGGCCTGTTCAGGGCAGCTAATGTTCTCTGGCATCACACCGGACGCATTCTGCTACTGGCCGCTGCGAACTTGCATGGTAGAATAAGCGTTTTGCCTCAAGCTCATGGCGTCGTAATGAAAACTAAACGCGTAACCATTAAAGATATCGCCGAACAGGCTGGCGTCTCAAAAGCGACCGCCAGCCTAGTACTGAACGGTCGTGGTAAGGAGCTGCGTGTGGCGCAGGAAACGCGTGAGCGAGTACTGGCGATTGCCCGTGAGCAGCACTATCAGCCAAGCATTCACGCCCGCTCGCTGCGCGACAACCGCAGCCACACCATCGGACTGGTGGTGCCGGAGATCACCAACCACGGCTTTGCGGTCTTTTCACATGAGCTGGAAATGCTGTGCCGCGAAGCAGGCGTCCAGCTATTGATCTCTTGTACTGATGAAAACCCCGGTCAGGAGAGCGTGGTGGTCAATAACATGATTTCCCGCCAGGTTGACGGTCTGATCGTCGCTTCATGTATGCACAACGATGCCGACTATCTTAAGCTCAGCCAACAACTGCCAGTAGTGCTGTTTGACCGTTGTCCTAATGAAAGCCTGCTGCCGCTGGTGATGACTGATTCGATTACCCCAACGGCGGAACTGATTTCCCGCATTGCACCTAAGCATAGCGATGAGTTCTGGTTTTTAGGCGGTCAGTCGCGTCTGTCGCCTTCACGCGATCGTCTGACCGGCTTCACGCAGGGTTTGGCTCAGGCGGGTATTGCACTGCGCCCGGAATGGGTGATTAACGGTAACTACCACCCGAGCTCAGGCTATGAGATGTTCGCCGCACTCTGCGCGCGACTTGGGCGGCCGCCTAAGGCGCTGTTCACTGCCGCCTGTGGACTGCTCGAAGGGGTACTGCGCTATATGAGCCAGCACCATTTACTCGACTCAGATATCCATCTGACGAGCTTTGACGATCACTATCTTTATGATTCGCTGTCGCTGCGTATCGATACCGTACAGCAGGATAACCGCCAGTTGGCCTGGCACTGCTATGATCTGATAAGCCAATTGATCGAGGGCGATACGCCCGAAACGCTACAACGCTACCTGCCCGCAACGCTGCAGTTTAGGCATCAGTAATAACTGAGCATTTTTGAATACCCTACAGAGGTGAAATCTGGTGCGAATCCAACAATCAAAAATCAATATTTGTAGTGATGTGATGCGGAAAGGTCTTCACTGCATCAGTAATCACACCAATCGGGTTAAACGGCAAACTGAGTGGTGGTAAAGACTGACACCGGCATTATTACTGTCACTGTGGAACATCACTCCGGCGGGTTTACCGCAAGCTTCCCACGCAATTTCCAGCGCTTTGATGTCAGCTTGCTGTCCGGTGAGAATGACATTGCCCAACCCTCAGGTTTCCTTGCGAACAGATCGAGAACAACAGCAAGGTAAGCCCAACGCTTGCCTGTCCAGAGTAGAGTAAGAGGCAGGG